>Ga0210378_10000057_pt1 | contig 45289 bp, 37 predicted proteins | sample PLM1_60_b1redo_FD_155465 | JGI IMG/M metagenome (GOLD analysis project Ga0210378, IMG submission 155465) | Groundwater sediment microbial communities from an aquifer in East River, Colorado, USA - PLM1_60_b1 redo | ecosystem: Environmental > Terrestrial > Soil > Riparian zone | place: USA: East... | reverse complement strand
GGACGGCAAGATCACCCACAGTCGGTTCCTGTTCGACCGGACCCCGTTCGAAGCCGCCCGAAAAGCCGCAGCGACGTGATCAAGCACGACCGCAGCACGAGCTGTCCGCGCCGCGCTCAACCTGGACCTGATCCCGGCTTGCGATTGGCCAACGCTCCGTCGGTCAGCAGCGTCTCACCGTCGCGAACCCGGACAGTGGTCGCCGCCGCAACCGGCTGCAGCGGCGCGCACTCGATCAGCACACCCGCGTCGGCCAGCTCCTGCTTGGCCGCACCCCACGCCTCGACCTCGCGGTGGAACTCCCCGGTGCCTGGCGCAGGCAGGGGCCGGTCGGGTCCGTAGAACAGGAACATGTACTTCATCATCGACCACCTCATCTGTTCGGTGCCGGCCCTCAGTGCCGGCATCCACCAGTAGTCGAACGGCCATCCGCCACATCGACAGCACGGAGGAAAGTTTCTTCCACCGGTGCCAACGCAGGCCAACCCAGACAGCAAGACCTGGGATTGAGAACCGGTGTCTGCATCACGCCGAGTTCTCGTGGTAGATCCGCATCTCGGTCACGCATCTGTCCTAAGGTGGACAGGCCATACCCTCCTGCGCTGGCACCGGCGATTGACCGCCCGTAGGGGTAGTCGACCGGTCGACGTTTCATGCCGAGCCGGTCACGACGGACGTCGGCGGCGTCCGGCTCGCCTCGACGCAACAGATGTCGTGGAACCCCACCTCCTCCAGCCACGCCCGGTACGACTCCTCGCTGTGCACCCCGCCGCCGCTGGTGCGCGTCATCAGGGACGCGGCGTAGAGCCTGACCAATCGCTGTGTGGCCCGGTCCGGAGAGGGCATCACGTCGATGACCGCAATCCGGCCGCCTTCCTGGAGCGCGAGTCGCAGGCGCAGGAACAGCCGACGATTCGCGTGACCGCCGAAGAGGTGGCACAGGTTGCCGAGCAGGACGAGGTCATAGGTCGCCGGGGGCAGTGGCACCTCGAAGGCGTCACCTGAGAGGTAGTCGAACCGGTCCGCGCAGCCGGTCGCGCCGACCGCGTGCCGGGTGACGGGAAGGACGCCGGCGAGGTCGAGCGCCGTGACGCGGCATTGTGGGTTGCCCCGGGCGATGGCGAGGCTCCACGGCGCCGCACCGGCGCCCACGTCGAGGATCCGGGAGGCGCCCTGGAGCAGGCCCGCTACCGCTTCCGCGGGGGCGGCGAGCAGGGTCGCCAGGTAGGTGACCGCATTGGGGTAGACGCGGGTCGCCCCCGCCGGCGCGTCGCACCCCAGTGGCGCTCGGCCAGAGCGCACGGCTTCGACCAGCAGGTCCGCGCTCGCTCCCGCGGCGGCCACTGTGGACAGTTCGGGAACGGCGGCCCGGAACCACCCGTCGTCGCTGGACTCGACCAGCCCCATGGCCGCGAGCGCCTCGAACAGAATCGCGGTGCTCCGCACGTCGGTGTGGCAGTCACGGGCCACGTCCTCGGCGCGGACCGGACCCGGGTCGAGCGCGGTCAGCAGACCGAGCCGGTGTGCCGCCGAGACGGCAGCCGCGGCGTGCAGCGCCTCCGACACCCACGAGAACCGCTCGGCCACCGCAGCCCGATCGCTGTCATTCACGGCACGATCCCGACGATTCCCGCGGTGCCGTCGACGGTGACGAGTTGGCCGTCGCGCAACGCCGACGTCCCGTTCCCGGTCGCGACCACGGCGGGGACGCCGTACTCGCGCGCGATGATCGCCGGGTGCGAAAGCATCCCCCCGGCGTCGGTCACCAGGGCGCCGATGCCCGGGAAGAGCACCGACCAGACCGGCGATGTCACCGGGCAGACCAGCACGTCACCGGCGCAGAGCCTGCCGAACTCGGCCTCGTTCCTGATCACCCGCACCCGTCCGGTGTAGCTGCCGGCAGAGGCCGGGACGCCGGTGACCGCGCCGTCCGCGCCGGCCCGTCCGGCGGTGTCCGGACCGAAGATGCGCTCGATGGCCCACAGGAAGCCCTCGTTCACCAGCCGTGCCTCGGCGGGCAGGGAGCCGAACGGCGGGGGCGGGCCGGGGTCCTTGCCGTACGACGCCGGGCCGGGGTGGGCCAGCGTCCACGCGCGTTCGCCCTTGGCTCGGGTGACCAGGTAGTCCCGTTCGGCACCGTCCCGTAGTGCCGCCCGAGCCTCTTCGGCCTCGAGGTGGAACACGTCGTCGCGGAGTTCGATCTGCCCCCGGTCGGCAAGCCGGCGGCCGACCTCGAGCGCGGCGCGGCGAACGAGCGCCAGCGGAGCGCTGAGGGTGAGGTACTCGTTGTCCTCGCGCACGGGGTACGCGGCAGCCGCCCGGGCTAGCGCCCGGTCGAACCGGTCCCGATCCTCCGGCGAGGTCAGCCGGCTGCCTGCCTCGGCGGCCGCTCGGTCCCGGCGAGAGGCGAGCGCAGCGGCGGTCCGGGCCGGGTCGAATCCTGCCGCGAGCTGGTCAGCGATGAGGGCGAGCACGAGGTCCGGTCGCTCGTCGAGATTCCGCTCGGCCGTCTCGTAGCGCAGCGCTCGGCAGCCATGCGTGCGCAGGAACCCGGCGAAGGCGGCGGTGAACTGCTCGTCCTGCGCGAGGACGACCTCGACCGGCGCCCGCTCGATGAGCCGGCGCTTGACGGCGGGCCGTTCGTTCGCGAGCGCGGCGAGCCGGGCCAGTGCCCGGCTCGGCTCGGTCGATTTCTCGGACAGCCCGGCGAGCAGGTCGAACGTGCGTGCGTCGTCCCAGCCGAGCAGGCGCCGGCACGCGAACGCCAACTCGGCGAGGGTGATCCCGACCGCGCCGTGCAGCCGCATGTGCACCCGCATGCCGTGGTCGAACAGCCCCAAGACACCCGTCAAGTGCGCATCCAGCTCGGAGTCGGCCATCCCGGTCAGGTCGACCTCGCGCAGGTCGGCGATACGACGGTCGAACTCGCCCTGCCACTCCTCGTACCAGCGCCGCACCAGGCGGCCGGACACGTCTGCTTGAATGGCGGCCACGCACGCCTTTACCCGACGCCGCAGCGAGGGGACGAGCCGGAACACCAGCGGCATGAGCCGCGCGGGCGGCGCCGGACGGTCCTTGCCGCCCAGCGGCACGACGCGCATGTACTCCCAGCCGCCGATGTCGCTGAAGTCGATCGTCTCGAACAGGAACCCCAACTCCTCGCAGATGCTGCGCGCGGCGGGAGTGCGCGACCTGGCCACCACCCGGTTGAACGGCGTCCACGGCAGCGGCGCGTGGCTGGCCTCGCGGGTCCAGTAGCCGGGCGGCGGGTCGATCGGCAACGGCACCGGCTCGATCGGCGGCTCGGGCAGGGCGGTGGCGGGCCGGGCCTGGAGCAGCACGACCTCCCCGCCGGAGAGCGCCCACTCGATGTCCTGCGGCCCGCTCTGCTGGTGCTGCTCCAGCTGGCGCGCCAGCTCCGCGATCGCGCGTGCGACCTCGGCGTCGATGGCGTCTTCGGGGCCGGTTGTCCGCCGGCTCACCGCACCACCGCGCACGACCCATTTCTCGGGCGAGACCGCACCCGACACCAGAGGCTCCCCCAGCCCCCGCACGGCCTCGACCACGACGGCGCCCCGGTCGCCGGTCACCGGGTCCGCCGTGAACGCGACCCCCGCAGCGCGGACCGAAACCATCGGCTGCACGAGGACCGCCATGCGTGCCGCGCCGCCCTCGGGCTCCGTACGGTACGACCGGACCAGCTCGCCGAACGCCGAGGCCCAGCACTGCCGTACCGCGTCCAGGAGCCGGTCCTCACCGGTCACGTCGAGGACCGTGGTGTACAGACCGGCGTACGACGCGGATGCGAGGTCCTCCTCGGTGCCGGAGGACCGCACCGCCAGGGGCGTTCCTGGCCACCGCCGCACGGCCTCCCGCAGACCCGCCGCGATCTCCGCGGGTACGTCGATCGCCGCGACCGCCTCAGCGGAGACGTCCGCGGGCAGACCCGCCTCAGCAAGCGCGTGGTCGAGCGCGTCGGCGATGAGGACGACTCCGTCCGGTACCGGGAAGCCGTCCCGGCGCAGGCGCGCGAGAGTGGCCGCCTTGCGGCCTGCCGCGCGATAGTCGATGGCGTCCCGAAGGTCGAGTACGTAGGCCGTGGTCGTGGTCATGTCAGGCACCTCCACCTGTTCGCTCCGAGCGTGGTGGTGGACCCTGGCCGCGCGGCATCGTACGACCTACGTACTTCGGCGAGCAGGGGACAAATTCTCGATGACGTACCGGGTCAAACCGGTCCGGGAGCCGACACCAAGCCGCCGGTAGATGTGCTGGAGATGGGTGGTCACCGTGCGTTGGCTGATGAACAGCCGGTCGGCGATCTCGGGATTGCTGAGCCCGTCCGCGACCAGCCGGGCGATCTCCGTCTCCCGGGCGCTCAACTGGCCGGCCAGGCGAACCTGCGGCGTGGGGATGGGGCGGGCACCGAGCTGGCGTAGCAACCGGCGGGCGCGATCGGCGACCGGCCGGGCTCCCATGCAGTCGAGCACATCGAGGTGCTCGCTCACGAGAGCCACGGCTTGGGCACGCTCGTCGAGCGATCCCTCTCCCGCTCCGATGACCTCCGCCCAGTCCAGGCGAGCCACGGCGGCCTCGTACGGCATGGCGAGGGCGGCGAACCCATCGGCGGCACGGCCGAACGCAGCCGACGCGGCGCCCAGCTCACCCGTGGCCCTCGCCACCAGACCATCGATCCAGGCGGAGACCGCCGCCGGGTAAGGCGCCCCGGGGCCGTGCTCAGCGATCAGCGCCGCGGTTCGCACCGCCCCCGCCAGGTCTCCGGCCGCGACCTGCGCCTCACCCAGCACGCTCATGCACAACGGCGGAATGGCCGCCCCACTGGCGTTGATCGACCGCGCCGCACGCAGCGCCGACCGGACGTCGGATCGCCCGAGCAGCACCATGGTTTCGCACACATCGCCGAGGCCCAGCATGTGGTTGTCACTGGCGAACCCCTCGCCGTACACCGACCGGGCATCGTGCAGGCACGCCATCGCCTCGGTGTATTGACCGCGCCGGGTATGCACCAGGGCACGGATACACAGCGTCGCAGCCGCGCCACGACGCATGCCTACCCGGTGGCTGAGCGCGAGCACTTCATCCGCGCTGGTCGCTGCCTCATCCCAGGCGCCGGCGAAGAAGTCGGCGCACGCGAGACAGAACCGGTTGAACAGCTCCAGCGCCGGAACGCCGGCCTCCTGGGCCAGCCGCCGTCCCGCTTCGGCCAGCCGGCGACCGGCCGCGTGGTCGCCCCACGCGAACGCGTTGCAGATGGCAGGTCGGTGTGCCGCCTCCAGCAGGACGACCCAGTTCTCTTCCCGTGCCACCTGCATCACCCGGGAGGCGGCATATTCCACGCCGTGGTGGTCGCCCGTGTTCAGGGACAGCTCCGAACGGCCCAGATTGGCGAAGGCGAGCGCCTGCCGGGAGCCAGTAGCCGCCGCGATCCGGTCGAGCGCCGCAACCTCAGCGCGAAGTTCAGGCAGGAGACCCCTCCGTGCGAGCATTCGCATCCGAGTCTCGGCGATCGCCAGATGCTCCGGCCCCACCGGCGTGCCCGCCAGCGCGACCGTCGCCTCATCGATGTGGGCCTGCGAATCCGCCAAGTGTCCGGTGTCCCATTCGACGATCGCAAGGCGGCGTAGCTGGCGGGCCGCATCAACGGGGCGGCCACGGATCGTGGAGTACTCCGCAGCCTCGCGCCACGCCGCGATCGTGGCGTCACCGCGCCCGGCCAGCTCGAACGCCTCCGCCCGCTGCTCCTGCAACCGGGTCAGCAGCTCCCCCCGGTCCAGGCGGCGAGCCAGCCCGATCGCAGCCTCGGCATGGCGGGCGGCCTCCTCGCCGGCCTTGCTCTCCAGGGCTCCTTCGAGCGCGGCGACGAGGACATCGAGTGCCTTACTGGCATCGACCTCGTCTCCAGCTCCCCGGACGTGATGAGCGAGTCGACCGATGTCGTCGGGGTCGAGCCACTCCAGGGCCGACACGATCACCGCATGCGTCCGGCTCCGGACGACCGCCGGCAGGTCGTCGTAGGCCACCTCGGCGAGCAGCGGGTGCGTCACCTGATAGCGCACGCCGGTGTCGCCGAGCTCCTCCGTGAGCAGGCCGGCCCCGCGCAGCCGCTTGAGGCAGCGCGGCAGTTCCGCCTCATCCGGGCCGAGCGTCGAGATCAGGTCGTGCCGGATGGTGCCGCCGGCAACCGCGATGGTGTCGAAGACCGCCCTCTCGGCCGGTCCGAGCGCGTCGAGCCGGGAGCGCAGCAGCCCGATCACCTCCGGCGGGATGTCATCGACCGTCTCCTGCCCGAGGACCCACCGCCCGCCGCTGCGGAACAGCCGGCCGGAGTCGAGGAGCATCGTCACCAGCGCTCGCACGAAGAGTGGGAGGCCTCGCGTCCGCTCGACCAGCAGGCCGGTCAGCGTGGAGGGAGGTTCGTCGGCCAGCAGCCCCCGCGCCAGCGCCGTCACTCCCGACGCTCCGAGAACCCCGACATCCAGTTCGGTGAGCAAGCCCGACCGGCGCAGCGACGACAGCAACACATCGAGCTCGCCGCCGGACTCACCTGCCCGGCACGTGGTCAGCACAAGGAAGCGGCGATCCGCCAGGCCGCGCACGACGTAGTGCAGCACCGCCAGGGAGGCCGGGTCCGCCCAGGGGAGGTCGTCGACGACGAGGAGCACGGGCTGCTGTCGGGTCAGCCGCTCAAGCAACCGGCAGACCGCCTCGAAGAGCCGCGTACGCTCCATGCCCGCGTCACCCAGCGGCGCCGGCGCCGGCAGGTGAAGGCTCTCGAAGAGGCGGCCGAGGTCAGGCAGCCCCTCGACCAGCCTGGTTCGCGCGCCCGCCTCCACGGTACGCACGAGAGGGCGCAGGGCCTCGACGACGACGCCGTAGTGCAGATCGGCGTGCAGCGGCGAGGCGACCGCGTGCAGCGTCAAGAAGCCGCGGGCCCGGGCGAGCGCCATGCCCTCCTCGGCCAGCCGTGACTTCCCCACCCCTGCCTCGCCGACCAGCGCTACGACCCCCGCCACACCCTCGGCCGCAGCGTCGAGAGCGAGCGCGAGCTGCCCCATCTCAGCTTCGCGCCCCACGAGCGGAACAAGCTGCGACCGCACGAGAGAAAGGCCCCCCTCCCGCGCCGATCATGCGCCGGTACCGCCGGCCAGTCCAGGTTCGCGGTGTCTGGCCCGACGCCGGATCATCACCCAAGTCCCACGAGACTCGGGACAAGCTCTCACGCCCTGGGGATCGCAGCGAAGCCGCGATCCCCAGGGCGTGTGGGCTCGCTCGCTATGGGGCTGGGACCGGTTCGTGCGACTTCCTGCGTACCTGGTCGCGGCTGCGGCGAAGCACGGCGAGCAGGATGTCGCGGACGGAGCACTTGTCCCGCGCGTCGAACGCGAGAAGCGGGACGTCGTCGTCGATCGCCAACGCCCACCGAACGTCGTCGAGGTCGCGAAGAAGTACGCCGTCGAAGGTGTTGATGCCTACCACGAACGCAAGTCCGACCCTCTCGAAGTAGTCGACGGCGGGGTAGCAGTCGTCGATGCGCCGGGCGTCCACAATGACGAGGGCGCCGAGGGCGCCCTGCGCGAGGTCGCGCCACATGAAGCCGAAGCGGTCCTGACCCGGTGTCCCGAACAGGTACACCTTGAGGTCCTGGTCGATCGTGACGCAGCCGAAGTCCAGGGCCACAGTCGTCATGGTCTTGCCGGAGACGTCGTCGGCCCTGTCGATCTCCGACGCCGCACAGGTCATCGCCGCCTCGGTCGTCAATGGTCGAATATCGGAGATGGCCCCGACGGTCGTTGTCTTGCCCACGCCGAAGCCGCCCGCGATGACGATCTTCACGGGGATCGGCGGCCGCCGACCGCTGGTGACCCGATTAGTGGATCGCTTCAAATCCACGGATTACCCTTTCGATCAGATCCGCGTCCTGGTTGAGTTGAGAACTCGGACGGCAGATCACGAGGTGCTCGGCGGCCGCTAAATCAGTGACCAGGACCCGCACCACTCCGATCTGAAGTCCGAGCTTCGCGCTGATCTCCGCCACCGACATCATCGTGGTGCAGAGGGCTACGATGTCGCGGCGCTCGAAGGCGAGGTGTGGGTACGACCTCATGCCGAACTCGGTCGTCTCGACCTGTGCTTCCATCTCAAGCGTGTCGTTTGTTGGTTCCGCCCGTCCGGATGTGAGAACAAACGGCCGCAGCGGCGACACCTGCGAGTCGGCTGCGGCGGCCTCCGCCGGCTCATCGCGACGGTCCGCGATGTACGGCGGCAGCCGCGGCGTTCGGGGCCGGCCCGGGTTGGTGGCGTCCTCCGTCATGGTCGTCAGCAGGCGGCGCCGACAGTGCGCTTAAGCTCCTCGATGAGCAGAGGTGTGAGCACCGCCTTGGCCCGGTCGATGAACAGCACCGTCTCGTATGCGACCGTGCCCAGGCTCGTTTGGTTGGACGCCAGGACGCCTAGCAGGCAACCCGCGCTGATCGCGCACACCAGAAGGAAGCCTTCGGCGAGCTCGACCACAACCTTGTCGGGCGGGCCGAGCGGATAGCACTCGGAAGTGCCTTGGGCCAGGCTGACAATCGCTGAGCTGATCGCCGCAAGCCGGTCTGCGTTTGTCCGTTCGAGCGCAGCCGACGTCGCGATCAGCAGACCGTCGGACGACACAGCAATCGTCGCTATGACGCCCCCCGTGTCGTGCGTGAACCTGCTGAGCAGCCAGTTGAAGTTCTGCGCCTCGACGCTGATTTCTGGTGCGGGCGTGCTCATCGTTGGATCTCCTCGTTCAGGTCATGGACAAGAGGCGGGCGACCCGACCCGCTGGTTGTCTCGGCGACGGCCTCGGCCAAGCCGGCGGCGAAGGCGTCGTGGGCGATGCGCTGCGTCTCGGCATCTCGCCTGAGCGGAGCCGTACCGTGCTGGTCGCCAGTGGCGGACGGCCTGGCGTGCGAGCCGCGTGCCGGGCTGGCGCTCCGGATGCCGCCATTCCCGGCCGGCGCCGATGGTGGCTGGGATGGGGGTGGACTGGCGCGTCGGGTGACGGCCGCCTGGAAGCCGTCCATCGCTGCTCGCGCAGCCGCAGCGTCGCCCACCGCGTCTGCCGCCGTTGGCCGATCGGCCGTATGTGCCGCCGCATCCGCCGGTGCTACCGCACCTGTCGGCAGGCGCGCGCCCCGGACGCGACGGATGAGACCGTCACGGGATCCGCGCTGTGGATCCGCCGGCGAGGCAGCACCCGCGGGGTGCGTGATGACGGGGTGGCGGTGCTTAGCGAAGGACTCGTCCGATACCGGCACCGGCGCACTTTCCGCAAGGAGGCGGCTCGATAGAGCAGCGCGGGCGGCGTCCCCGCCTTGGTAGACCACGCTCTCGCTACATCCTGAGGGCAAGAACCAGGAAAATTCGGCGGCCAGCGAAGCTGGCAGCGTCGTCTTGGGCGGCGTCACCCCGCGCGGCGAGGTCGCGCCGGTCGTTTGCGCGTAACCTGCCGATCCACCGACCAGCGCAGGCACTGGCGCCTCGTGACAGAACAGGGTCGGCGGGATGGTTACCTTCGCAGTGGTGCCACCGCCGGGTGTCGGAAAGAGCTCGACGGTGAGGCCGTGCCGTCGAGCGAGCCGACCCACGACGAACAGACCAAGCGCGCCGGTCGGGGCGATGTCGAGCCGCTCGCGCTCCACGAGCCGACGGTTCTCCTCCGCTAGCTCGTCCGACGGGAGGCCGATCCCATGGTCGACGATGCTGACCTGGCACAGGTCCAAGTACATCACGGCGTGAACATCTACAAAGGACGCCGGCGGGGAGCACGTGGTGGCGTTCTCCAGTAGCTCCGCGAACACAAGGACGAGGTCTGTCACCAGCTGGGACGCCACGGTGCCTTCGCAGATCGTCCCGACGCGGACCCGCTGGTAATCCTCGATCTCGGCGAGCGCGGACCGCACGGCCGTGCCGAGGGGTGTGGGTCTGAACAATCTCGGATCGTCGCGGGCACCTGAGATGACGAGCAGGTTCTTGGCGCTACGCCCCAGCCGGGTGGACAGATGGTCGAGCTGGTACAGCGTGCCGAGCATGTGTGTGTTCTTGTCGTCGCCCTCGAGCTGGTCGACGAGGATGAGCTGCCGGTTCACGAGGTTCTGCGTGCGCTGCGCCACGTTGGCGAACATCAGACCGACGTTCCGCCGCATCATCATCTGTCGTTCCACAAGCAGAGTCGCGGTGATCTGTACCCGGTTGAACGCTTCCGCCAGCTGGCCTACCTCGTCGCGGGACGACACGTCGATTGCGGCAAGTCGCGGCGGTAGCGAATCGTCGGCGTCGTCCTCCACATCGGTGACGCGGGCCAGCTCCCGGTCGGCGAGGTCGGCGACTGCCGCCGCGGCCTGCGTCAGCCGTTGCACCGGGCGCGCGATCGACCTGGTGGCCGCGACGGCGAGGGTCACGACGATCAGCAGCAGCAGGCCGACCGCCGCTAGGGCGAACAGCGCGGCGGACGTGGCGGCGTTCTCGACCGACCGCGCGAGCGACGCAATGCCCTCCGCCTGGACGTCCTCGACCTTCTTCATCTCATCGATCTTGGAGGTCATCGCGTCCCACCAGGCTGCGGGTTCAATACCGAACCCGCCTCCGGACGGCAGCGCCAGGGCCGTCTGCTCAAGGGACTCGACCTGGGCGAACGCCGCCGTGGCCTGCGCCTGCTTCCACGTCTCCAGAACCTCGGGGGTGGCGACCCGCTCGAACTGGGCGAGGGAGTCCTCTTGCGCTGCGATCAGGGAAACGATGGTGACGTACTGCTGCGGTCCGTACCGGTTGGTGGTGAAGACGTTGGAGAGTTGAGCGCGCTCCTGCCCCGCGTCCTCCTTGGCGCTCAGGAACGCCAGATACGCCTGGAGTCGAGCCACGATCGACGGCTCGGTGTTCGTAGCCGCCAGCACCGCGATCAAGTCAAGTACCTGCCGGTTGAGCGAGGTGTAGTCACGGATCACAACCGAGGGCTCGAGCTGTAGCCTGTCCACCTGCGTCCGCAGGCTGGCCAGCCCGCCGAGCCGCGCCTGGACCTTGCCGAGCGACGTGTGCACCTCTGCGGGCAGCTGGCCGGAGTGACCATCGGCGAAACTCTCGAACGCCCTCATGCGGGCGTCGGTCTCTTGCCGCTGCCGAGCGAGGTCGTCCCGGAACTGCGTTCCTTTGGAACTCATGAACAGGGACGAACGCCCCCGCTCGCGCTGGGTTGAGTGCAGCATATCGCCCGCCTTGATAGACAGCGTCGCGGTTGTCCCTGCTCGCGAAGCGGCGGCAGCTACATCCCATTTATCCGACACCCGTAGGAGGGCGAAACAGGAAAATCCGAGCGTCGCGATGATGACAATCGATGCGACCTTGGTGTGGACGCGCGCATTCCGCCACGGCGACATCGCGCCTCCCTTGCGGCGCGAATTGGCTCGTGGTTCCGGACCCAGGATCTCGCCGCCCTGGTGGGCCATCAAACAAATCCTTTCTCAACGAGCCGGGTGTGTGCGCTGGCCGGTTACGGGCAAGGCGCGGTCGCAACCGGTCGACGGCGGGACTGGGGCACCATCCCGCCGCGCTGTTGCCCGCCACCCGGAATGTCCCGACCGGGCGTCGGCAAACGGGCGCGGCTTCGGCGAATTCGTACGCAGCCATGAACAAACGCCCAGCCCGGGCGTCATGACGAGAACCAATGCTGCAATGGCAGAGATCCAAGACCCCTGGACCCAGCGTCCACCGTCGCTTCCTCCGCTCGCTGCCATGAGATCAGCGCATGATCGAGGGCGAAGCCCTCGTCGGACAGCGATTCGACTCCCCTCGGTGGTTGTTTGACAAGAGGGTCGACGGAGGCTAGACCTAACGGGCGGACCGCACCTGGCCGTTAGTACGGTGGCGGGTACAAGAGGCGCGCGCTGGTGGGAATGGATTGCCGTTTGCGTGACGGCTCGCCTCCACCTCATGACAGCTTGCCTCGACGTCGTGACGGAAATCGACGCCGAGCTGTAGGTGCAAGCAAATTCGGAATGTGCAAGACCACGTGGCTCAGGTGTGGATCCACCAACCGGGCCTCGGCGCCCCACAGGACCGTCTCGGCGGGCGCTGGCCGCGTGCTATCCGAATTCTCTTGCCTGAAACGTTGCTGAAACGCGTGGTGCTCGGTCAATACTGTTGCGCATGACGAACCAGGTGCGCCGCTGGATCCGGGTCGGGCATGCGTGGGACACCGATGCCCGGGCAGCCGGGGTCGCCGCGACGCTCGAGGCTTGCGGCGGCGCCGATCCGGAGCTGCTTCTGGTCTTCGCCTCCTTCAACTACGACCTGCGTGAACTACTCGACGGCGTCACCGAGGCAGCCGGCGACGTGCCGGTCATCGGCTGCTCCACCGCCGGAGAGATCGGACCGGGCCCAGTGCTCAACAGCGGTGTGGTCGTCGTGGGGTTCGGGGGCGACTTCGCGGTCACAACCACGTACGCAACGGGCCTGTGCGAGCGTCCCCGTGGGGTGGGCGAGGACATCGCGCGGGCGCTCCTGCCGCTGCCCGACACCCGGCACCGGGTGGTGATAATGCTGACCGACGCACTCGCCGGCGACCAGCAGGAGATGATCCGCGGCGCCTACAGCGTCCTCGGTGCAACCGTGCCGCTGGTCGGCGGCGGCGCCGGAGACAACATGCGGATGGTGACGTCGCGGCAGTTCTATGGTGGGAAAATCATGCAGGACGCGGTGGTGGCGGCCTGTGTCGGCACGGATGCCCCGATCGGGCTGGCGATCCGGCACGGCTGGCACTGCCAGGGCGATGGCATGGTCGTCACTGCAAGCGCCGGTAACGACGTCCATACGTTCGACGACCAACCGGCCCTCGACATCTACCTCGACCGGTTTGGCGCGCCCCCGGGCATCGAGACGGACCCGGCGGCCTTTGCCGAGTTCGCGCTCACCCGTCCGCTGGCGTTCGCCAAACGCGGCGATGTAGCCGTACGTCACGTCCTCGGCGCCGACCCGGAAGCCCGTGCGCTGGCCTGCGCCGGGGGCGTCCCGAAGGGGGCGGCGGTGTGGCTCGCATCGGGCGACGTCGCATCGACACTCGCCGCCGCGGACAGAGCGTGCGCGGACGCCATCAGCGACCTCGACGGCGCGCCCCTTCTTGGCCTGCTCGTCTTCGACTGCGCCGGCCGGCGGGCGATCCTCGGCGACGATGGAGTCGTCGCCGAGCACCGCGACATGCTCCGCCGCGCCACGACAGCGCCGCTCGCCGGTTTCTACACCTACGGCGAGGTCGCCCGCGTGAAGGGCGTCAGCGGGTTCCACAACCAGACGATCGTCGCCTTGGCGTTAAGCTGACCGGGATGGCAGCAGACGCGGCCTCCCACTCATGGAGCACCTCGCAGCTCGTCGAGTTCCTCGCGGTACTCGCCGAGCAGACTGACGAGGCGGGTGCCCTCCGCGCGGCCGTGGAACGCGTCCTGGAATCCCTCGACGCGGAGATCGGGGTGCTCTTCAGCCCGGACACCACACTCACCGTGGTCGGCCTGAGCGACGACGACCAGGCCGCCGCGCTCGTGGCCGAGGCGGAGTTGAACGGCGGCTCGGTGCACGTCGCCGGTCTCGGGGAGTGCCGGACCGCGGTGGTCGCGCTCGATGTCGGCGACGCCGCCTTCCGCCTGCTCGTCGCGCGCGCCGGTACGGATGACTTCGTGCCGGACGAGATGCTGCTGCTTCGCGGCATGGCGTGGGTGCTCAACCTGGCTCTGCGGCCGCTGCGCGTTCTCGTCAAGCTGCACGAGCGGCAGCGGGTTCTAGAGCAGGTCGCGCGGGTCCAGAAGGCCATCGCCAGCCGGGCCCCGCTGCCCGAGGTGTTCGACACGGTCACCGAGGGCGCGCTCGGCCTGTTCGGCAGCGAACTGGCCACGCTGTACCTCGCCGACCCAGAGGAGCTGGTCCTCGCGTCGGTGAGTACGGTGTCCGACGACCACTGGCCAGGGCCGCTGCGGGCGAAGTCCAGCATCGGCATCGCGGCTTACGAGCGCGGCGAACTGGTCCGCAGCGACGACTACCCCGCGTCACCGCACGCGGTTCCCGAACTGGTCAAGCGCGGCGCGCAGGCGGCGATGGCGGCTCCGGTACGCGAGAACGGCACCGTGGTAGGCAGCCTCGCGATCGTGTCCTTTCGGCCCGGACACGCCTTCACCGAAGCTCAGGAGCAGACGCTGCTCACCTTTGCCGACCAGGTCAGCGTGGCGCTGTCTGACGCCAAGACTCTCGCCACTGCCCAGCACGCCGTCCGCGACCCCGTGACCGGCCTGCCGAATCGGGTGCTGTTCCTCGACCGGCTGGAGCGGGCGCTCGCGCGAGGTACCCGCGTGCACGTGCTCTTCCTCGATCTCGACCGGTTCAAGCTCGTCAACGACACCCTGGGCCACTCCGCCGGGGACGAGCTTCTCCGTCAGATCGGACGCCGGCTGCGCGCGTGTCTGCGCAGCGACGACTGCCTGGCGCGCTTCGGTGGCGACGAGTACGCGGTGCTTGTGGAGGACGCCCCCGACACGGCGGTCCAGCGGATCGGGGAGCAGATGCTGGCTGCCGTACAGGCGCCGCTCCTGGTCTGCGGCGAAGAGGTCGTTGTCGGTGGCAGCATCGGCGTCGCCAGCAGCCACGACGGCGCGGACGCCAGCGAGGTGCTGCGCGACGCCGATACCGCGATGTACCGGGCCAAGCACAGCGGCGGTGGCCAGCTCGTTGTGTTCGAGCAGAGCATGCACACCGTCCTCGTGCAGCGGCGGAGTCTCGAGTCAGATCTGCGCCGCGCCGTGGACAGCGACGAGGTGTGTGTCGTCTTCCAGCCGATCGTCGACCTGGACGGCGGGCGCATCCACGCCGCCGAGGCACTCGCGCGTTGGAACCGCCCCGGATGCGGGACCGTGCCGCCCGGCGAGTTCATCCCGCTGGCGGAAGAGACTGGGCTCGTGGTGCCGCTCGGGCGCCATGTGCTCGCCGCGGCGTGCGGACAGGCCGCCACTTGGCCGTGCGCGGCGGACGGGAGCTCCCCGCCGCACGTTTCGGTCAACCTCTCCGCCCGCCAGCTGCTCGATCCGCTGCTGGTCACCGACGTGCACCGCGTCCTGGCGGACACCGGCCTCGACCCGGGCCGGCTGATCCTGGAGATCACCGAGAGCACGATCGTCAGCGACACCAGCGCCGTGCTGGAGAGGCTGCGGCAGATCCGGGACATCGGCGTCAGGCTCGCGGTCGACGACTTCGGCACTGGATACTCGTCCCTGTCCTACCTGCGGATGTTCCCCGTTGACATCCTCAAGATCGACCGGTCATTCGTCGACGACGTGGTGGCCGGCTGGCAGGGCACGGCGTTCGTGCGCACGATCGTGCGGCTCACCGAGACACTGTCGATGACCGCGGTCGCGGAGGGCGTGGAGACCCGCGAGCAGGCTCACGCCCTGCGCGGGGTGGGCTGCCAGCTTGGCCAGGGTCACCTGTTCGCGCTGCCGATGCCGCCCGCCGACTTCGCCACGTACCTGTCCGGACGCCCGGTCCACGCGCCAAGCGCCACGCCGCCGATCATCGAAGGCAGCCGCAGCGTGATCGGGGTGGCGGCCTCATAGCCGAGACCCGAGGAGTTGTCCCGCTCGCGGGTCTGGTCCAGAACGAGCGCGCCGGCGATCTGCCCGTCGCATGGTTACGCAGCGCAGGCAAGGCGGTCCACTGAGGGCCAGCGAGTTCCCGTCGCCCAGGTGTCGGCCGGTGTCGTGTGCCTGGCCGTGCCGCCGGCGAAACTCTTCGGAAAAAGTTGTTGGTCTCCTCGAGGCTGCCGCATCTAGCTGATGTAACGGCAGAGCGAGCCACGAGCCCGGGAGGGCGAGAACAATGACCACAATCCAGCTCTCGGAACAGCGTCACTCCGCCAGCCGCCGGCCGTCGTGCTGCCAGCATGTCCCGCTCTGCCCGACCGCGGACGCCCCGGACCACGACGCCGCCCGGGTCGTCGCGCGCCACCCGGAGCAGGGCTGGTCACTGCTGTGCAATGGCGTGATCGTCTTCGATGACACTGGTGAGCTGCTGCCGAACCGGACCGCCGTCGCCCCGCACCGTCCTGGCACCGCTCGCGCCCCGCGCGCAGCGTGACGACCGGACCCGCACCGTGGGGGGTCTCCGACCCCTGCTCGCATCGGCTGGCCCTGCGGGGCCAGAAGCCGAAGATCTACACCATCTATCCCAGGCCTTAGGCCGACCGGATACTGGGCCGATGGACGACTCGAACCCGGTCGCATCGAATCTCCAAATGTTCTTCGGCGACGAGGATGAGGACGCGGTGGCGGTGCAAGAACTATCGCTACAGCTCGGGAGGCATCCCGATTCCGCCCGTGACCTGCGCGAGGCGTGGGACGAGGTGCTGCGCCGCCGCGACGCTGACGCGGCGCGCTCGCTCGTGGAGGATTTTGCGAACCGAGACGTCCAGGGCTCTGGTCATCGGGCGCTCGACTGGCTCGCGACAATTTACGAGCAGCTCGAACCGCTCTGGCGCAGCGTGGGAAGGCAGAGCTGAAATTGCGCGACCGGCAGCGCTGCCCGGCAGCGTGTTCGTAAGCCGGGAGTTTTTAATGGCGGCCGCCCACGCGACGTCGACCACGTCGGTCGCTGAGAGTAAATCGGCTGAATGGCCGGTATTCAGCGCGGCCGAACTCCGGTTGGCTGTGCGATCTGGTGCGACCCTGCACCGGGTCTAGACCAAGGAGGGGTAGCGCGTATGACAGACCACCCGGAGCAGCCTGGGCCTCGCCAGCCGGTGAGCCGGCGGCGGTTCCTGCGCCGCGGCGCGGTCGCCGTGGCGGCGACCGCCGGAGCGACCGCCGGAGCGGCCCTCGCCCGTCCGGCCCAAGCCGCGCCCGGCGACCCGATCACCGTCGACGGCGCCAACGTCGGCCTCGGCACAACCAAGCTCAGCGGCTCCAGCCTCGAGGTGGCCGCCGGCAACGCGTCGAGTGGAGTCTCCGGCGTCGCCAACGTGGCCGTCGCTGCCAAACCCGCCGCTGGCGCCACCAGCGCGTCCGGCGTCGCCGGTATGGGCGCCGGTCCGGCGGGTGCCGGTGTCGTGGCCTCGAACCCGACCGGTGCGCAGATGCTCCTCGCGCCGAACACGGTAGCGTTCCCACCCGCCTCCACCAGCTACAAGCCAGGCGCCGTCGTCAACCACGACACCTTCGGCCCCTACATCTGCGTGGGTTCCAGCGACGCGGGCCAGCCGCTGTGGGTGCCGCTGACCACGCCGCAGCTTTTCCTGCTCGATCAACCCTTCCGGGTCTACGCCTCAACGAAGGACGCCGACCACGGCAACGCCAAGATCGCCCGCAACCAGGTACGGAAGATCGACACCCTGTTCAACCTCACCGGCGCGCCGTCAGGCGTGCCGTTGAACGCCTTCGGAGTGCTCGGGACGGTTCAGCTCGAGTCCACCGAGACCAACACCGGCTACCTGGCCATTGCGAGCGGTGACGTTCCACAGCCGGGTGGCTTCTCCAGCATCGTCTGGAGTGCTGCGAACTTCGCTGGGGTGACGGCGTTCACCAGCGCGACGAGCTACGGAGACGGCAGCCCGGACCAGATCGGCTTCCTCAGCGTCGCCTGCTATAGCGCGAACTCGCTCGCGAAGACGCACTTCTACATCGACATTGTGGGCTACTACGCGTACGAGGTCCTGATCGGAGGCGCGGCCGCGGCGGCCCAACCCGAGCCGCTGCGCGCGACCCTCGGAGCAACGCGTCCGTCGGCGCGTAAGGGCTGATCCCCTGTCCGGGTGGGGTCGATCGGCCCCACCCGGACGGGACAGCAGTGCGTGGAGCGGCCAAGGCGCCGGCCGGGATCAGGTTACGGTCAGCGTGGTGGTCGGGCTGTACCCCGTGGCGTTGAGCGTGGTCCCGGGCGCGCGCACGCGGTAGGTGTAGGTGCCCGGTGTGCTGCCGGTGACTGAGAACGAGTAGGACCCGTCAGCGGCCACGGTCGTCGAGCCCACCGCGGTCCAGGAGTTGTCCATCAACCGGTCGTAGAAGACGGTCGTGCCCGCGCGCACCGGCCCGACGCTACCGCGCAGCGCGGCGGTCATACCGCTGCTGATCGTCGAGGGGGCGAACGTGGCCGCAACGCGCCATGCGACCTGGGTCGTGACGACGGAGCTCGTCGACCCGAGATGCGACCGCGACGAAGGCGCATACAGCCGGTACGAACGAGTCACCGAGGGCGTGTAGGGGAAGGCCACCGTCCCCGTCGACGAGGTGGTGCCGGTAGCCGCCGTCCGCCACGTCATCGACCCGCTGTCGTAGTACTGGAACTGGACCGATGCCCCGGCCACCGCGGCGCCCGACAAGGTCGTGAGCTCGCCGGAGACGGTGGTCACCGTGCCGTACGTCACCAGGGAGGGTGCTGCGGCGGTGATCTTGGTGCTCGGCGGGGTCGCGTACTCCCGCAGGGCCGGCCATTGCCGAGTGTCCTCGTAGCCGACCGCCCAGAAGGCGAGGCCCTTGATGCGGTACTTGTCGATCAAGGCCGTCTTCGCCTTCGTCGAGTCGGCGTCGTTGTACCAGACCTGGTGGGTGACGCCGTCCTTGACGTAGGAGAAGTACGGAGCGGCGTGCGAGCTGGACCACTGCCGGGTGGCGCCCACCGACGTACGCAGCGCCTCGGCGCTGGTGTAGCTGAGGGACGAGGCGGTGCCCCACCCGTCCTGGGCTGCCGGGTCCTGCGGCCAGTCATAGCCGTAGAGCGGGGCACCGAGTTGAATCTTGCTCGGCGGCACCACTGTGACGGCATAGGACACCACCTGCTCCACCCAGCCGAGCGGGGCAATCGGACCTGGCGTGCCGCCGGGGTAGCTGTAGTCGTAGGCCATGATCCGGAACCGGTCCGCCACCTGTCCAAGGCCGGGGTAGTCGTGAATCGGCCACCAGTTGGTGGTCGCAGTCCGCGCGCCGACGGTCACCGACAGGAGCTTGCCCTTCGCGTCGAGCGCGGCGCCGAGTTCGCGGACGAGGTCGACGAATCTGACCCGGATCGTCTCCATCTCCGCCGACGTGCCGCCGTAGTTCATCGACTCGTAGTCCAGGTCTATCCCGTCATAGCCGTTCGCCGTCACCAGACTGGCCAGTGTCTGGACGTGCGCCGTGCGCTGGGAGGCATCCGAGAGCAACTTCGCCATGGCTGAGCCATTCAGCGTCTCGGTGACCGTGGGTAGCACAAGGATGCCGCGGCTCCTCAGCGCGGCCACGACCGTCTGGTCGCCCGCCCCGGTGTGCTTCCCGATCGTCGTGGCTCCCGTCGCCTGGTACCAGAACGGGGACGCGTCACTCCACAGGCTGGCGTTGTTGGTCACCGATTCGAGCGACTTGGTCATCGTCCAGTACGGCAGCCAACCGCTCACGATGCGGCGCCTCGGGATGTCCGCGCCGGCCGGCGGCAGGGCCGCCACCGCACCGGTTACCGCGACAACAGCCGCGACGATGCCCGCCAGGGCGTGCCGTCGCAGCGACCGTCGATACATACAGCCTCCAGCTAGATAGCGAACGGTCCCATGCCCACACCCGAACACCGCGCGCCGTCACCGACCAGGCATTCTTCCACCAGTAGCCGGAGCTGCGGGCCAAAATCCCAACGCAGAACGGTGTCGAACGACTGAGCGGACTGCACGGCTACGGTGGTGCCATGACGCGACGCCCCCACGCCGCAACCACGGTGGCGGCTCTGGCCTTCGCCCTCACAGCGGGGTGCTGGTCCGGCGGCTGCGACGAGAAATCCGCCCCGACGTCGTCCGGCTCGCGGCCCGCAGCCGGGAGCGCTCCGGCCAGCACCACCACGGCACCGAGCGCCGCGCCGCAACCCGCCGAAAGCGCTCCGGACGTCGATCCCACGGGGCTCAGCGCGGCTCGCGTCGTGACGGCCCTGCAGAAGGCAGGACTCGCCGCCGCCAACCCCCGCCGTGACGACTGCAGGGCCATACCGCCGGGCATGGCCGACGGATGCCAGGAGATCGTCCGTACGGACACGGTGACCGTGTGGCGGTTTGACCGCGAACAAGCCGCACGCCACTACCTCCTCGACATCCTCGGCGCCGCCCATGGCACCCATGACGGGTCCTATGTGGTGGAGTACGACAATGTGCCGGCCAACCTTCGCAACGCGTACGCGGCCGCGTTGGTAAAGACGGTGGGCTGATCCCCATCTCGCTGTCCGTCGGCCCGACATCCGACGAGAGCTACTACCGTGTCCAGTAGCGGACGACGGACGGTTCATGGGCAGGAGACCGGGGATGTCTCTCCGAGGACGATCTGCAGAGGGGGAGTAATGAGCCAGGTCATGCCCGAGGGTACGGGCGACGGTACCCGCGACACGTTGACGGTGACGGACAACCGTACTGGCCACGCGTACGAGATTCCTGTCGAGGACGGAACGATCAAGGCGAGCGCGCTGCGGCAGATCAAGCTCGCGGACGACGACTTCGGCCTGTTGTCCTACGACCCTGCCTTCACCGCCACGGCGAGCTGCCGGAGCGCCATCACCTACATCGACGGCGAGGCGGGCATCCTCCGGTACCGGGGATATCCGATCGATCAGCTCGCCGAGAAGAGCAGCTTCCTCGAGGTTGCCTATCTGCTGATGAACGGGGAGCTGCCGACTCCTGTGCAGCTGGACACGTTCACGGACACGATCGTGCATCACACGTTCGTGCACGAGAACGTCAAGACGTTCATCGACGGCTTCCATTACGACGCCCACCCGATGGGCATTCTGGTCGGCACCGTCGGCGGGCTGTCCACGTTCTACCCGGAGGCGAAGAACTTCACCGACCCGCGGAACCGCCGGACGCAGATGGCCCGGCTGATCGCGAAGATGCCCACCCTCGCCGCGTTCGCCTTCCGGCACTCCCGTGGGCTGCCCTACGTCTACCCCGACAACGATCTGTCCTACGCCGGCAACTTCCTCAACCTGATGTGGAAGATGTCCGAGCCCAAATACCAGCCCGACCCGGTGCTCGAGCATGCACTCGACGTCCTCTTCATCCTCCACGCCGACCACGAGCAGAACTGCTCGACCAACGCCATGCGCGCGGTCGGGAGCTCCCGGGTCGACCCGTACTCAGCAGCCGCGGCGGCGGTCGCCGCGCTCTACGGCCCGCTGCACGGCGGCGCGAACGAACAGGTTCTGCGGATGCTCCGCGAGATCGCGTCAGTGGAGAAGGTCCCCTCGTACGTCGAGCGGGTGAAGAAGGGCGAGTTTCGCTTGATGGGCTTCGGCCACCGGGTCTACAAGAACTACGACCCGCGGGCGAAGGTGGTCCGGCAGCTCGCCGAGGACGTATTCAAGGTGACCGGACTCAACCCACTCCTCGAGGTCGCGGTGGAGCTGGAGCGCATAGCGCTGCAGGACGACTACTTCATCAAGAAGAAGCTCTACCCGAACGTCGACTTCTATACCGGGATCATCTACGAAGCGATGGGCTTCCCGGTCGAGATGTTCCCGGTGCTGTTCGCCATAGGCCGGATGCCTGGGTGGCTCGCGCAGTGGGAGGAGGCGCTGCTCGACCCGGAGCAGAAGATCGCCCGGCCGCGGCAGATCTACGTCGGCCCGGATGAGCGGTCCTACGTGAGCATGAACGAGCGCACTCACACCGACCACCACCTCGTGGAGCCGCCATCGAAGCCCATCGGCGGCGACTGACAGAGCTCGCATCACCTTCATCCGCGGTAGCCCGCCTAGGTGCGCGGCTCCCAACTGAAGAAGCGCACGGCCAGCAGCAACCCGGCCACGCCCCAGGCAGCGACGATGAGCACGTCATTCCAGTGGAAGGCGGTGCCGACGAAGCCGGCCTGGATCCCGTCAGCAAAGTGCTTGACGGGGAAAATGCGGGCGGTCCAGGTGAGCCAGGCCGGGGCGTTGTCGCCGATAGGGATGAAGATTCCCGAAAGGAAAAGCACCGGCAGGATCGTCGCGTTGACGATGGGAGCGGCCGCGTCCGCATTGGGAATGATGGCGGTGACGGCGAAACCGAGGGCGCAGAAGCTCGCGGCGCCGACGGCGAGGACTGCCAAGAAACGGGCCAAATCAGCGCCGACGGGGATGTCGGCGTCGTAGAGCAGGCTGCCGAAGGTGACCGTGATCGCCACCAGCAGCACGGAGACGAACAGCGCGTGCAACACCCGCGCGGTTAGGTAGACCGTAGCCGGCAACGGTGTGCCGTTCGTGCGCTTGAGGACACCCAGATCTCGTTGGAAGGTCAGGCTGATGGCGATGTTGTTGTAGCAGGCCGTGATCACCGCGAACGACGCCATGCCGGCGACGTAGTAGGTGGACAGCGAGACTGTGCGGCCGCCGATGACGATATCGCCGTTGCCGAGCAAGGCGGTGAAGATCGCGAGGAACATCAGCGGGAAGGCGAACGTAAAGAACGCCGATGCCGGGTTGCGCCAGAAGGCCTTGTTGACGTAGCGGAGTTGGGTCAGCGTCATCGCAGCGGCGTTCATCGCCCACCCTCCATGGGTACGGCCGCCTCGACTTTGCCCCCAGTGAGCTGGAGGTATACATCCTCCAGTGAGGGCCGAAGGACTTGGATGTCGTCGAGGTCGAACCCGTGCTCGATGGCCCATCCGGTCAGCCGGTGCAGTGCGGCTGTGAGGTTCTCGGGGGCGATCTCGACCCATCCGTCCGCGGTCGGTTCGGCGGTCACCTCTTCCGGCGGAGTGGCCCCGTCGGGCAGCCGGAAGCGCAGTCTCGCCCGCGCCGTGTCTCGCCCGGCCAGGGTGGCAGGTGTGCCGTCGGCGACGATCCGGCCGGCTGCGATGACGGCCACCCGGTCCGCCAAGTACTGCGCCTCGTCCATGTAGTGGGTGGTCAGCAGCACGGTCTTGCCGAGTGCGGAGAGGTTCGTCACCACCCGCCACGCCTCGTGTCGGGCAGACGGATCGAACCCGGTGGTGGGCTCGTCGAGGAAAAGCAGGTCGGGATCGCCGGCCAGCGCGATCGCGACATCGAGGCGCCGCTGCTGGCCGCCCGAGAGCCTCACGACCCGGCTGTTGCGCTTCCCGGTCAGGCCAACGACCTCGATGATCTCGTCAACCGGCCGCGGATGCGGGTAGTAGCTGGAATACATCGCGATGGTCTCCGCCACGGTCAGGTAGCGATCCACCCCGGTCGACTGCAGCACGATCCCGATGCGCGGCTTCAGCTTGGCCCGCTGGTGGCCCGGATCCAGGCCCAGCACAGCGACCTCGCCGGCGTCGCGCCGGCGGTAGCCCTCCAGAATCTCCACGATCGTGGTCTTTCCGGCCCCATTTGGTCCGAGGAGCGCGAACACCTCCCCGTGCTCGATGCGGAGGTCGATGCCGGCAACGGCCACCACCGGGCCGTACGACTTGGTCAGGCCGCTGATCACGACCGCGGCGGATTTGTCCACGACCGTCCCTCCCGTCTGCTACCTGACAGTCTGTGGCCCTGCCGCGCCGCTTGCCCTGGCCCGCTGTTTCGGGCGGTGATGCAAGTAACAGCCAAGTGCCCGAACCCAGGCGGACCGACGCCCGACGTGTTCGGCTACGGCGAGCTGGCCATCGTGGTCTTCGCGAAGAGTGAAGACGCCGTCATGTGGCCTGACAAGGTTACCGAGACCGAGGTCAAGTCCAGTTGCGGATCGCAGCCGCGTTCACCGAGCTTGCCCACGCCGTCTGACGGCGGGCCCTGCCACGCGCAGCCACGTCCACGATCGGCTAACGCAACAGTGTCCCCTGCAGGGCTCTGACGTTGTCTCCGAATGTCCAACCCTTCGACCCGTCCCAGTTGATGGACCAGGTCATCAGGCCCTTGAGGCCGCCGCCGATGGCGTTCCAGCACTGGGCCACCAACGAGGGCGACATGTAGCCGCCCCCGGCGCCCGGTTGCGCGGGCAACCCGGGGACCTGCTTGTCATAGGGAACCCTGATCGTGGTGCCCTGGACGACCAGTCCTTTGTTCAGGCAGTTGGTCTGGGCGGTGAATCCTTGGACTGTGCCCGCGGAGTACGAGTCACCGGCGCAGCCGTACATGCTCCCGTTGTAGTACTGCATGTTCAGCCACCAGAGCCTGCCGTTGTCGGCGTACTTCTTGACGATCGGCAGGTAGGCGCCCCAGATCGAGCCATAGGTCACGCTGCCGCCGGTGACGTACGCCGTCTCGGGCGCCATCGTCAGGCCGAAGTTGGACGGCATCTGGGCGAGCACCCCGTCGATGATGCGGATGAGGTTCGCCTGCGACGTGGACGGCTGGTTAATGTTTCCGCTGCCCACGAGGCCGGTCTCGATGTCGATGTCGATGCCGTCGAAGTTGTACTTCTTCAGGATCGGTACCACCGTCGCGACGAACCGGTTGGCAACGGTGGCGGAGCTGAGGTCGATGCCCGCCGCCGCGCCGCCGATCGACATCAGGATCGTGGCACCGGCCGCCTTGGCCTGGCACATCTCGGCAGGGGTGGCGACCTTCACGGTCGCGTCCATGCCGTCTTCCCACAAGACCGTGCCATCGGAGCGGATGACCGGGAACGCCGCGTTGATCACGTTGTAGCCGTGCGTGCGGATGCGGGAATCGGTGATCGGAATCCAACCGAGCGGCGGATGCACACCGTTTGCCGCGCCATCCCAGTTCTCCCAGTATCCCTGGAGAACCTTGCCCGCTGGCTTCGACTTCACCGCGCAGGTGCCAGTCGACGGTCCGGATGGGGATGGCGTGGGGGAAGGCGTGGGGGATCCGGATGGGGATGGCGACGGGGAGGGCGTCGGCGATCCCGATGGGGTGGGCGACGGGGTGCTTCCGCCGTCACAGGCTCCGAGGTCCCTCCACAGCGAGGGCGTCGCGGCGGGATTCCAGCCGGCACCTGGATACGCCGTGTGCGCCACCATCGCCTCGTACAACCGGCCGTTGTAGGTCACCCGGGAACCCACCGCGTAGCTGGTGCCCTCGGCCCACGCCGGGGACGTGCACACCACCAGAACCGCAGAGGATTCGCTGACCACCGCGGCTCGAACGCTCGGCACGAGAACCAGCCCCGTCGCGATGGTCATCGCCGCGCCGGCTAACAGGGCAACTGCCCGACCTCGAAGTTTCATGGCAACTCCACACATTGGTCACCAAGGTCACGAACCGCCGTCGCAACACTAAATCAACATGGTCCGCTTGGTCTAGACCAATCCACTCGGTTGGGCCTAATTTGTGAACACTGTTCGCATGGCGTCGGGGGCGCCGAAAGGGGCCACGCAACCCACGGAAGAGACGGGTCCACACGGCCTTCCACTGAGCGGAAGACGGAACTGCCCGGTCGCCTGGCGCCGGGCGAGGCTGTCAGGAGGCCGGCCCCACCGTGGAAGGAACACGCAAATGCGTACTCAGGTCGGGATCGTCGGAGCGGGCCCAGCAGGGTTGATGCTGTCGCATCTGCTGCACCTGCACGGCATCGACTCCGTCGTGATCGAGAAGCGCAGCCGCGACTATGTGGAGAAGCGCGTGCGCGCCGGCGTGCTGGAGCAGGGCACCGTCGACCTGCTGTGCGAGTCCGGCGTCGGCGACCGGCTGCGCGCCGAGGGGTTGGTGCACCACGGCATCGAGCTGCTCTTCGACGGGCGGGCGCACCGGATCCCGATGAGTGACCTGGCTGGAGGCCGGGCGATCACGATCTACGGGCAGCAGAAGGTCGTGCACGACCTCACCGAGGCTCGGCTCGCGGCCGGCGGGCGGCTCTATCTCGAGGCCGGCGAGGTGGCGGCGAACGGCCTGGACTCAGGTGCACCGCGCATCCGCTTCACGCACCAAGAGCAGCAGACCGAACTGACCTGTGACTTCATCGCCGGCTGCGACGGCTTTCACGGCGTGTGCCGGGACGCGATTCCCAGTGGTGTCCGCACGGTGTTCGAGCGGGAGTACCCGTTCGCGTGGCTGGGCATACTCGCCGAGGTGCCGCCGTCGACCGAGGAACTGATCTACGCGCATCACGACCGTGGCTTCGCCCTGCACAGCCTCCGTTCGCCCGAGATCAGCCGCCTCTACCTCCAGGTCGATCCGGACGACGACATCGTGAACTGGCCGGACGAGCGCATCTGGGCGGAGCTGCACACCCGCCTAGCCCGTCGCGACGGCTGGTCGCTCAAGGAGGGCCCGATCATCGAGAAGGGGATCTCCCCGATGCGCAGCTTCGTCTGCGAACCGATGCAGTTCGGCCGGATGTTCCTCGCCGGCGACGCGGCGCACATCGTCCCGCCGACCGGCGCCAAGGGCCTCAACCTCGCGATGCACGACGTGCGCGTGCTGGCCGACGCTCTGGCGGAGTGGTACCGCAGCGGCAGCGAGACGCTCCTGACCGGTTACTCGGCGACCTGCCTGCGCCGGGTCTGGCGCGTCCAGCAGTTCTCGTGGTGGATGACGTCGATGCTGCACCGTTTCCCGGCCAGCGGCGCGTTCGACGAGCGGCTACAACGGTCGCAGCTGGAGTACGTGTGCAGCTCGACCGCAGCGGCGACGACGCTCGCCGAGAACTACGTCGGGCTCACGCGGGCGTGACCGGCAATCCACGGCCGGGGCGCGTGGCTGTCCGGCGCGGGGGCACCCGGCGCGGGCGATCGCCGAAGTGGCGCCGGAGGGCCCGGATCCTCACCCCTGACTCGGTTCTTCCTCGCCCCCTGTGTCGAGGGTTTCCAGGCTGGTGCGGGCGTGGGCTGCTTCTGTGGCGCCGAGATCGTCGAAGATGGCCAGGGCTTGGTGCCAGGAATCGCGCGCGGCGTCCGGCAAGCCGGTGCGCTGCAGGATTGTGCCGAGACTGGACAGGGTTCGGGCTTCACCTCGTCGGTCGCCGATCTCGCGGCGGATGGCTAGGGCCTGTTGGTAGTAGCTGAGGGCCTGGTCGAACCGCAGCCGCTTGTAATTGGTGTCGCCGAGGCTCTGGAGGGTCAGGGCTTCGCCTCGTCGGTCGCCGATCTCGCGGCAGATGGTCAGGGCCTGTTGGTAGTAGTTGAGGGCCTGGTCGAACCGCTGACGTTCCTGGTGGGTGTCCCCGATCATGTTCAGGGTGAAGCCTTCGCCCCGCCGGTGACCAAGTTCCCGGTTGATGACGAGGGCCGGCATGAGATGGCGGAGAGCTTCCTCGTACCGTCCCAGACCCCGGTAGGTTTCGCCGATCATGTTCAGGGTGTAGCCCTCGCTCCACCGTTCGCCCACCTCGCGGCCGATGAAGAGAGCCTGTCGAAGGTGGTTGAGGGCCTCCTCGAACCGCCCAAGCTCCCGGTAGATGTCACCGATGTTGTAGCGGGTCCAGCCTTCGCCTTGCCGGTGGCCGGTCTCCTGGTTGATGGCGAGGGCCCGGTGGAAGTGGTCGAGAGCTTCGTCGAAGCGGCCAAGGCCCCGGTAGGCGGTGCCGAGATTGTTCTCCATCCAGGCTTCCCCGCGCCTGTCGCCCACATGCTGGGCTGCGGCGAGGCCGATGTCGTGGGTGGTGATCCAGTCGGCCCAGTGCCCGTTCAAGCTGAAGAAGTCCCACAGCACGGCCGGGAGCTTCCACGCGACGACATGCTGGCCGCAGTCCGCCGCGTGGCGCGTGGCGGCAACCAGGTTGGCGCGTTCGGCCCCGCACCACTCCAGCGCCTGCGCCCGGTCAGTGAAGGCTAGCGGCGCACAGGCCACTTCGGACTCCGGGGCGTCGAGTGGGACCCGCAGGCCCACCGGGGAGAAGGCGCGCACAGCGGCGGCGGCGGTGTGCAGAACCAGGTCAGCACACGTTGCGCGGCGGCGTTGCGTTCGGCCTCGGGCGCCTCGGCGGCGCGCTCGGCGGCGTAGAGACGTAGCTGGTCGTGGAACCGGTAGCGGTCCGGCGCGGTCTGCTCCAGCATGTGCGCGTCGGCCAAGACGTCCAGCAGCTGTCGCACCTCGGTAAGGGCGGTGCCGGTAAGCGCGGCGGCGGCCGGCGCGCTGATGTCGGGGCCTGCGTGCACACCGAGCATCCGGAACAAGCGGGCGGCCTCGGACGGCAGCGCACGGTAGGACCATAAGAACGCCGCGCGCAGCGCCGTGGTCTGGTCGTCGTCAGAGGCGAGTGCGTCCAGGCGCGTGTGCTCGTCGGTGAGCTCCTCAACCAGATCGGCCAGCGTTACGTCGGGGCGGATGCGCACGCTTTCGGCGGCGATGCGCAGCGCCAGCGGCAGGTGGGCGCACAACCGGGCGAGCTCGGCCGCCGCGCCGGGCTCGGCATCGACCCGTGTGGCACCGATGCTCTGGCCCAGTAGCGCGATCGCCTCTGCCGGGGTCAGCAGGTCGAGGGACAACGGGTGGGCGCCGGCGCCGGCGACCAGGTCGGACAGGCGGCTGCGGCTGGTCACAACGGCCATGCAGCCCGCCGAGCCGGGCAGCAGCGGGTATACCTGCTCAGCGGTGTTGGCGTTATCCAGCACGACCAGCACCCGCCGCCCGTCCAGCAGCGACCGATACAACTCGGCCTGGGCCTGCGCCCCAGCAGGGATCTTCTCCCCGGGCACACCCAAGGCGCGCAGAAATCCATCCAGGGCCTGCTCAGGACTCAGCGCCGAGCTGGAGTCGTGGCCGCGCAGGTTCACATACAGCTGCCCGTCGGGGAAACGATCGTGGACCTGCTGCGCCCAATGGACCGCCAACGCGGTCCTGCCCATTCCCGCAGTGCCGATGACTGCAGAGATCACCACCGCGCTTCCCCGGTCAACCAGATCATCAAACAACCGCATCAGCGTATCCAGCTGCTTCGTGCGCCCGACAAATCCGTGGATCGTCGGGGGAACCTGTCGCGGCACGGCCATCATCGACCTGGTACCGCGCGCGCCCTGTGCCCGGCGTTGGCTCCCTCAAACAGCCGACGACCTTCGTGCGCGGCCCTGATCCACGGCCAGCCGCCGTGTTCAACGACCTTGTGGACGGTCACGGTCCTCCGATGACCCAGGTGGGCCGGCGTCCGCGCCTCCCGCACACACGCCGCGCCAAACTCGCCTCTACCGATCTCCTCCGCAAGGCGGTACTGCCCAGCGACCAGCTGCCCCGCACGGTCGGTCATGACACGACGATAACGGCCATCAGGTTGGCCATGCGGGCACTTTCCCGCCACCATTCGTCACTGACCACCCGGCCTTCCGAACGGCCGGCTCAGCCGTCTGGGCGATCAGCGTCTCTCAGGCCACAGCAGGTCCGGGCGCGGTCACCGGACGTCATGACACCGTAGACCTCCTCGTCGTAGAGGCCCCAGCACCACTCCCAGACGTTGCCCAGCATGTAGTGCAGCCCCCACGGGTTGGGTGCCTTGCCGCCGACGTCGTGGACCCGGCCTCCGGAGTTGTCCGCGTACCAGGCGATGTCGTCGATCTCCCCGGACCGGGGGAGGCCGTCGGATCGTCGGTCGGTGGGTGCACGCGGCGTGCCTCTCGGTCCGGGGCGACGGCGAACCAACGGTCTGACCCGCGGGCCGGTCACCGTTGCTGGAGACGGTGGTTGAGGGCGGTGTGGCGGCGGCCTGCGCTGACAGTGCGCACGGCCGCGGCCAGCGCGCGGCGGGAGCCGACGAGGACGACGAGTTTCTTCGCGCGGGTGACCGCGGTGTAGAGCAGGTTGCGTTGGAGCATCATCCAGGCGCTGGTGGTGAGCGGGATGACCACGGCCGGGTACTCCGAACCCTGCGAGCGGTGGATCGTCATCGCGTAGGCGTGGGACAGCTCGTCGAGTTCGCTGAACTCGTACTCGATGGTCTCGTCCTCGTCGGTGCGCAGGCTCAGGCTCTGGTCCTCGGCCGACAGTGCGGTGACGACGCCGAGGGTGCCGTTGAACACCCCGGCCGTGCCCTTGTCGTAGTTGTTGCGGATCTGGGTGACCTTGTCGCCGATCCGGAACACCCGCCCGCCCATCCGGCGTTCCGGCAGCCCTTCCCGCCCCGGGGTGAGGCGTTGTTGCAGGAGTCCGTTGAGGGCGCCGGCGCCGGCCGGGCCGCGGTGCATCGGGGTCAGCACCTGGATGTCGCGGCGCGGATCGAGACCGAACTTGGCGGGGATCCGGTTGCAGGCGACGTCGACGGTGAGCGCCGCGGCCGCCTCGCTGTCCTCGCAGCCGAACAGGAAGAAGTCGGCCAAGCCGGTGGTGACCGGAGGTTTGCCGGCGTTGATCCGGTGCGCGTTGGTCACCACCCCAGACTCGCTGGCCTGGCGGAAGATCCGGGTCAGCCGCACCTGCGGGACCACATCGGAGGCGAGCAGATCCCGCAGCACCTCCCCGGCGCCGACCGACGGCAGCTGGTCGACGTCGCCGACGAGCAGCACATGCGCCCCGGACGGCACGGCCTTGATCAGCTTGTTCGCCAGGATCAGGTCCAGCATCGACGCCTCGTCCACGACCAGCAGGTCGGTGTCCAGCGGGTTGTCCCGGTCGAAGCTGGCCTCCCCGCCCGGGCGCAGCTGCAGCAGCCGGTGCACGGTCGCGGCCTCGTGGCCGGTCAACTCGGCGAGGCGTTTCGCCGCCCGCCCAGTCGGGGCTATCAGGGTGACCTTCGCCCGTTTCGCCGCGGCGAGTTCCACGATGGAGCGCACCGTGAAGCTCTTCCCGCAGCCCGGCCCGCCGGTCAGCACCGCGACCTTCGAGGTCAGCGCCAGCCGCACGGCCTGTTCCTGCTCCGGCGCCAACTCCGCGCCGGTGCGCCCGCGCAGCCAGGCCAGCGCCCGGGACCAGTCCACGTCGGCGAAGTGCGGCATCCGGTCCGCCCGCTCGGCCAACAGCCGCCGCAACGCCCCCGCCAGCGACGTCTCCGCCCGGTGGAACGGCACCAGATACACCGCCTGCACCGGGCCCACCTCGACCTCGGCGTCCGCGCCGAGATCGGCGCGGGGCAGCGGTTCGCGGACCACACCCTCCTCGGCGACCAGCTCATCGAGGCAGTCGCCGATCAGGCCGGGCGGCACGTCGAGGATCTTCACCGCGTCACTGACCAGCAACGGCTGCGGCAGGTAGCAATGCCCGGAGTCGCTCGCCTCGGACAGGGTGTACTGCAGACCGGCCTTGACCCGCTCCGGGCTGTCGTGCGGGATCCCAACCGCCTGGGCAATCGTGTCGGCGGTCTTGAACCCGATGCCCCACACCTCCGCGGCCAACCGGTACGGCTCCGTGCGCACCACCGCGATCGAGGCGTCGCCGTACTTCTTGTAGATCCGCACCGCCAGCGACGTGGACACCCCCACACCCTGAAGGAACACCATCACCTCCTTGATGGCCTTCTGCTCCTCCCACGCCGCGGTGATCCTCGCCGTGCGTTTCGGCCCCAAGCCGGCCACCTCGACCAGCCGGGCCGGTGCCTCCTCGATGGCCTTCTGCTCCTCCCACGCCGCGGTGATCCTCGCCGTGCGTTTCGGCCCCAAGCCGGCCACCTCGACCAGCCGGGCCGGTGCCTCCTCGATCACCGTCAGCGTGTCCACCCCGAAACGGTCCACGATCCGCTCGGCGAACACCGGTCCGATGCCCTTGATCAACCCCGACCCCAGATACCGCCGGATGCCCTGCACCGTCGCGGGCAACACCGTGCTGTAGGACTCGACCTCGAACTGCCGACCGAACCTCGGATGGGACGACCACCGGCCCACCAGCCGCAGACTCTCCCCGGGCTGCGCACCCAGCAACGCCCCGACCACCGTCAACAGATCAGAACCACGGGCGGTCGCGACCCGCGCCACCGTGTACCCGGTCTCCTCATTCGCATACGTCACCCGCTCCAACACCGCCTCCAACACAGCAGCAGGCGGGCGCGTAGGCGTCGTCACGACCGCCATCGTGCCCGCCGAGCCCGCGCCCCCGTCAACCTGGGGTCCTCGATCAGGTGCGCGGGTAGGTCGCCGCGGCTCCGGTGGCCGAACAATTCTGCGCGATCCGAAGCTCGCCGAGGACAACCCCTGGATGCCCGCAATCAGCTAACAAGCTGACCAGTTACGTCGGGCCAAGGTAGCGGCCGAGGATCCCTAGTGGCAGCGCAGGTCCATCCCCGGGGAGGTGCTGTCGAAGGCTTCAAGGATGAACAGCCGGGGGCCTCTCTCCCCTGCGGCGCGATCCGCGAACCACACCTGGAGAAGAGCCGCGCCACCTCCGTCAACGCCGGGGACACGCGCCGCGTCGTAGTACCGATGGATCTCCTCATCGGCCAACGTGGTCTGCAGGGTAAGTCGCACCCGGTAGTCACAGTGGTCGCTGTTCCCGCCCAGGAGGCCGAACGCGGTGTCGCCGTCGTCATATTCGGCGACCTCGGTTTGAGCAGGTAGCGGATAATCCGTCACACGCTCCCGCAGACCTTCCAGCCGCGCATTATTGATCCACTGGGGGATCTTGACGAGCAGGAAGACCGCCACAATAGGCACAAGGATGAGCGCTAAGCATCCCCAGCGTCGAGCTGACACGGCACCTCACCCTACGCATCTGGCCGCTCGCTATGGACTTTCCCCCGGAAGCTGGACACGGGGGTTATGCGGCTCGGCTAGACGGTAGCAAGGCGCCTGAACGGTGGTAACTGGTTCAGGTCAGCGTTCCTCACCGGGCAATTCGTGCTGCCTGTTCGGCGCCAATGCGCACACGGAAATCAAACGTTTCAGAACTGCCCCCTGAGCTGACGGCGCAATCGCCCCCGGATCGGTGCCCGCGCAGCGCAGCTGCGGCCGCAGGCACGGAGGCGGTGCCGCCTCCTAGGTCGCCTCGCGCAACGGGGTTGTGGCCGGCTTGTCGGTGAGGGGGCGGTACCCGGTGCCCACGACAACGGCGAGCAGAAGCAGGCAGGGCACAGCCGCCACGAGGCCGACCAGTCCGAAGCCGCCAGCGGCCAGCAGCAGCCCGGCTCCACTGCCACCAACCGCTGCGGCGGCGCCCATGCCAAGCTCGCCGAGCCCTTCGGCGCGGGTGCGCAGGGCTGGGTCGACCTGGGCGTCGCGCAGCAGCGTGCTGCCGCCGATCAACCCGGCGTTCCATCCCACTCCCAACATGAGCAGCGCAGCGACGATGCCGGCCAGGTCAGATCCGGCAAGCGCGGCGACTACGCCGGCGCCGATGAGAAGCAACGCGCCCAGCGCCGCCACCGCACGTCCGCCGAACACGTCGCTTAGCCAACCGGTCAACGGCGACGGCAGGAACATGGCGGCGATGTGCGCGCTGATCACCAGCCCTACGAGGCCGAGTCCCGCCCCGTGGACGTGCATATGCACCGGTCCCACCGCCATCACCCCGACCATGGCCAGGTTCGCGACGCCGAGCACGAGCAAGGCGAACCGGATGTGGGACTCCGCGAGCAGGACCCACAGGCTGCCACCCGTTGGCGCGGGTGAGGCGCTGGCTGCCCTGGCCAGTTGCAGCGGGTCGGGCCGGAGGAACACCAGCAGCACCAGCGCCGCGCTGGCGAAGGCCGGTATCGCCAGCAGGAAGAGGCCGGCCGGCCCGGGCAGGCCGAGGGTCGTGGCGAGCGAGCCGGTCGCCCCCAGCAGGTTGGGACCAACAACGGCGCCGACGCTGGCGGCGGTGACCACCGCGCTGATCGACCGTCCGCTGTGACTGCTGAGATCCGCGGCCGCGTAGCGGGCCAGCATGACCGCGGCGGTGCCACCGCCGAGCAGACCACAGCCGAGCAGCAGCAACGGCCAACTCGCCAGCGCCGCGGCGGCAACCACCACGCCGGCACCCAACGCTCCGCTCAGGTGGGCGGTGACCAGCCCGGTACGCCGACCGGTGCGCTCCATGATCCGCGTCACCGCGACCGCGCCCACTCCGGATCCGAGCACGAGCACCGAGAGGGGTAGCCCTGCGGCCGCTTCGCTGCCGGTGATCTGCGCGGCCAGCAGGGAGCCAGCGGTGCCGCCTGCCGCCAGGCCCAGCGCGCCGAGCAGTTGGGCGGCGATCAGGACCCGCACCGTGCGCCGCTGAACGGCGCCGAAACCGGCGTCTTGGTCCGCGTGTTCATCGGTGACGTGCCGCTCCGGTTCGCGAAGCATCGGTCCACAACCGTATGCCTCGCCCGAAGCTGTCTTCCAGTCGCTCATTGCTTCCTCCCACGATCTGGCCCGGCAAAGCCTCAGACCAACGGGGCAATGAGGCCGCGGTGGTCGTCGATCAGCTCCAGAGTCGTGCCGTACGCCAGGCGTCCCGCGCCGAAGTCGTACGGGAAGCCGAGCTCGACCGCGCTGACCTTGTCGAGGGCCTCCAGTTCGGCGGTGTCGAGGACGATGTCCAGTGCCCCGAGGTTGTCCGCGAGCTGGGCGGGTGTGCGGGCGCCGACGATCGGGACCAGCACCGCGCGGCGCTGCTGGGCGCGCACCCAGGCGATGGCCACCTGGCTCGCGCTGACCCCACGCTCGTCCGCGATTGCGTTGACCACGTCCGCGATCGCCAGATTTCGCGTGGAGATACTGCCGGGGGCCACCGCGGCGACCCGGCTGTCCTGCGGCCGGTCCCGGCCGGTGCCGTACCGCCCGCTAAGGAGCCCGTTGGCCAGCGGCGACCAGGCGGTGACCGTGAGGTCTAGCGCGCGGGCCATCGGCAACAGCTCACGCTCGACGGTGCGCTGGACGAGGCTGTAGGGCACCTGCAGTCCGGCGAAGCGAGTCCAACCGCGCAGGTCGGCGATTGTCACGGCTTGCGCGACCAGCCACGCCGGGGTGTCTGAGATGCCGACGTAGAGGACCTTGCCCGCCCGCACGAGGTCGTCGAGCGCGCGCACCACCTCCTCGACTGGCGTGAACGCGTCCCAGATGTGCACCCAGAGCAGGTCGACGTAGTCGGTCCCGAGCCGCCGCAGGCTCTCCTGCAGTGACTGCACCATGCTCTTACGGTGGTTGCCTCCCGCGTTCGGGTCATCCGGACGCAGGCTGCAGGTGTACTTCGTGGCGAGCACCCACCGTTCCCGCTCCGCGGCGACGATCTCGCCGACGATGCGCTCGCTCTCGCCGCCGGCATAGTTGTTGGCCGTATCGATGATGTTGCCGCCGGCCTCGGCGTAGGTCTCCACCATCTTCACGGCGTCAGGCTTCGACGCTCCCCAAGGGCCACGCCGGTCTCCGAAGATCATCGCCCCGAGCGCCAGCTCCGAGACCCGCAGACCTGTTCGCCCGAGCAGCTTGTACCGCATGGTCACCGTCATGCTCCCGCCCTCGTACGGCTCGGCACTCCGACACCGACCGCCTGGCATCACCTTCCGATCGACGAGTAACGCCGGTCAAGGACCGATTGCTCAACCGACGTGAAGCGGAGCGACACGATCTGACGGTGAGGTTTCAGCGGGCATGGTCCGGCGGCGGTCCGAGCCAGCCCTCGCGTGCGCCCACCGCGGCCGCGAACCGGGCGAACGCCACCACGTCCGCCGTCTCGAAGCGACCGGACCAGACCGAAACAAGAAGCATCGGCGGCAACCCCGTCACCGGCACCGCGGAGACCCCCGGCGGATTGAGTGCCTCCCGGACGTTCGTCACGCTGAGGTGCGCCAAACCCTCGTCCCGGATGCCGGCCAGCCATGCCTCGAGCAGCCGCCCGGACGCCCTGTGCAGCCGACGGATGGGCCGCCCGGCCGGCGTGACGGGCGGCGTCCACGCATCCGCGAAGCGCTGACCCAGCACTGGCGGATTGGGCGGATACATGAAGTCGTAGTCGGCCAACTCCTCGACGTCCATCTCGGCCCGGCCGGCGAGCGGGTGGTCCGCCGCCACCAGCGCAGCTCGCTGCCCCCGGAGGATGGTCGGCCCGAAACGCACCCGCGGCAGGCCCAGCTCCCCGGGGTCGAAGGGGAACCACGAGACGTAGATCCCCTCGCGGTCGGCCTCGATCCAGTCAAGGTAGTCGAGAGCCGGCCCCGTGTAGCGGATGACCGGGATGTCCGGATGAGCGCGCCAGAACGCCGATGCGATCGTGGCCGCCATCCTCTCCGGCAGGGAGTTGGCGAATCCCACGCGCAGCGGTTCCTGCTCTGCGCTGACACTGCGTCGAGCCTCGCGGAGCGCGTCCTCGAGCTTGGAGAGGGCGGGCCGGACCTCGTCGAGCAGCCGTTCGCCGAGCGGCGTGAGGCGCACCCGTCGGCTGGTTCGTTCGAACAGCGGCGCACCGACCCGATGCTCGAGCTGACGGATGGCTTGGCTCACCCGGGACGGGGTCACGTGCAGCCGCTCCGCGGCCTGACCGAAATGCAGCTCCTCGGCCACCGCCACAAAGGCCTCGAGCTCCCGCATCTCCACCGCACCGCGCTCCACTCCAGCACAGACACCTCAACATTGAGATGAAGCCAATGACGGTTCTACCCTCTCCAAAGGTCGCATGGGGGTCGTGACATCGTCAGGACGGGGGTAAGACCAGTCCGTGCGGTATGTGGAGTTGCGTCGACACACAGACAACGATGGTGATCGCCTCACGCCGCGGGGCGTGATGGATGCCGAGGTGATCGGCCACGACCGGCTGAACCCGCCGTACGCCGCGTTCGTCTCAACCGGTGCGGCACGCGCCACCGAGATGCTGGAGATCCTGCGGCACGCCGCCGGTCAGGACGAAACACCGATCACGCAGGCGACCGGGTTGCGATCCTCCGTCGAGGATCGCTGGCGCGACGCGGCCAGGGCAGCGGGGAAGGGCGCGGACCTGGATGCCATGCGGGCCGTCGACCCCGACCTGGTCGACAGGGAGTCCTGGCTGCTCGGGTCGACGCTGCGCCAGGTGGTGCAAGGGTTGCCGGAGGGCGGCCGGGCGCTCGTCGTGGGGCACAGCCCCACGAACGAGGCCGCCGTCCTCGGGCTGGCCGGTCGGGTCGTCTCCCCGCTGGGCAAGGGCGAAGGGGTCCTGCTGATCGAGGACGGCGGAGCCTATCGGGTGGAGGCGCTGGGGTAGATGACAACGGGTCGGCGGCCGCACCACGCGTGTCCATGATCTGACGGGGGTCGGTTGTCAGGGCTATTGGCTTGGCCCGAACGCCCCATCGACCCCGCCCGGTAAGGCGAGAAGACTCGCCAGGCAGGCCAGATTGGTCCGGCAGCAGCACAGACTGTCCGTCGTAAGGAGGGCGTCATGGAGGGTGGGATCGCCGCCAGAGCCGGAGTCATCGTACTGACAGTTGGGGCGTCGTTGCTGGTGGGCGCGGCACCCGCGGCAGCCGCCGCACGGGTGGTCCATCCGGGAGAATCGATCCAGGCGGCGGTGGACACCGCCCACCCCGGCGATACCGTCGTCGTTCTCCCGGGCACCTATCACGAGGCCGTCTGCGTCACCACCGATGGCCTCACACTCCGCGGCACCAAGGCCGTGATCAAGCCGCCGGCGCAGGCGCCGCAGACGCCGTGCGCGTTCGGCCCGGAGGGCCAGATCATCGGTATCGCTCTGTTCGGCCAGGTGAACTTCGAAACCGGCGAGGTCGTGGACCCGCTCAGCGATGTCACCGTGTCCGGATTCCGCGTCGAGGACTTCGACGCCTTCGGCATCGGCATGATCGGCGGCAAGAACGTCGACATCGTCAACAACACCGCGGTCGACAATGAGGAGTACGGCATCGTCCGTTTCGTCTCCACCGGCGGCACCCTCAAGCACAACCGGGCCACAGGATCCGAGGAGGCCGGCCTCTACCTGGGCGACTCGCCGCACGCGAACGCCTCCATCGTCGGCAACACCGCCTGGGACAACGGGCAGTTCGGCATCTTCGTGCGTGACTCATCCCACGGCAGCGTGGTCGGCAACACCTCGTACGGCAACTGCGTCGGGATCATCGTGCTCTCCACGCACCCGCCGGCCGATGACTGGACCGTGCGGAAGAACGTCGTCCGCAACAACACGAAGGCCTGCCCGCCAAGCGAGGAGGGTCCACCGGTGTCCGGTCTGGGCATCTTCCTCGCCGGGGCGAGCCATTCCACCGTGCTCGCCAACACCGTCACCGGCAACAGGCCGACCGGACCGACCCTCGCCAGCGGCGGCATCGTGGTCGCGAGCACCGCGCCCCTCGGCGGAAACGACCCGGTCGGCAACCTGATCAAGGCAAACAGGGCACACGACAACCAGCCGGACCTGTTCTACGACGGCACCGGCTCTGGCAACGTGTTCGTGGCAAACTCCTGCGAGACAAGCATTCCCGACGGACTCTGCTGAGCCGCGGTAGCGCGTAGGCACGGTCGCCCGCGACCGGTCGGATCGTGGAGTGGTACTCAATGCCGCTAACTTAAGAATGCAGCGGAGTTCGCGGTGGAGGTTTGTCCGAATGGTCGGCCTCGAAGGGTGGCGCTCCGGTCAGGCGAAACGGGACTGTCGGGGTATCCGGTCTGAAACCGGGCGCGGGATACCCCCAGAACCCCGACAGTTCGTCGTCGTATGCGCGTTAAGTCAACGGCATTGAGTGGTACTCGGCGATCCGACCGGTCGCGCGGCGGAGCGGGCTCAGCCGGCGGCGTTCATCAGGTCGAGCGCGCTCTGCTGGCGGGCCGCGTCGGACTGGTCCCACGGACCGGCCCACAGCAGCCCGTACGTGTTGAGCGCGCTGCGATTTTTGGTGTGCGCCGAGTCGGCCTGCCGGCGCAGGTAGGCGGTGTACGGCCGGTCGGCGAGCACCGCGTTGAACGCCGCCAACCCCCGGACGTACGCACCCTTGAACGACGGCCCGTCGGCGCCGCCGCCACCCGGCGCCTCCCCCGGATCCCGGAGGATACCGTTCGGGTTGAGGTACGTCGTGGTAGTCGACGTGTCCGCGTGCCGAACAGGCCGGTGTCGTTCCGGTAGTACTGCATCAGCCCGGTCGCGGCGGCGGTGCGCCCGTCGTAGGCGTTCCAGGTGGTGCGGGCCCAGACGGTGCAGGCGATGCCGGAGCGGTCGTGCGGCTTGGCGCAGGCGCGGAGGGCGCCGATGCCGCGCGCCGCCCAGTCGTCGTTGTTGAACATCATCGTCCGCCAGCCGGCCGAACCGGCGGGGATCCGGGTCGCGCCGAGCCGGCTACCCGATCCCCAGCTGCGGCCGCCGTCGAAGGAACGATCCAGCCACACCTCGTCGCCGGGCTGGCCGCCGTTGACCGACGCCCAACCCATCGCGTCGGTGTCGTTCAGGTGCAGCGCGATCCGGCGGCCGAACAGCGTGGTGGCGGCGCCCTCCCGATCGCCGGGCGACAGGGCGGGGTCGCGGACGTCGCAGTACCGGTTGCAGACGGCGGCCAGCGCGGCCGGGGCGGCCTGCGACGAGAGTACGGGTACCAACGTTGTCACGACGGCGAGCAGGACGGTTCCGGCAACGGCGAGCAGGCGCGGATGTGGCATGGAGGGCTCCCGTGGATCGGGGCGCCGAGCTTCCCCCGGGGCTGTGCGCACGGTGGTGGAATTGCACCGTAATCGTCCGTTAATGATCCGTCAATAGTCTGTTCTTACTTGCAGGTAGCGCTCTCACAGCCGCCCCTCCCCTGCTGGAGTGGTCGGGATATGTGAGCTACAACCGCGAAGACGCAGACCAATTCCGGGCGAGCGGCGATATCGAGCCATGCCATTCGTGTTACCCATCGTGGAGCAACCGTTAATTCGGACACTAATACCTAGCGCCGCGCTCAATCGCGCCGGACCGGGGGGGGGAGCCGCGACGTCCGCCCGAGCCGGAATGCCGTTACACAGAACACCTTCACGCGACGGTACGCGGGGATCGCCGCTGCGAAGTCATCGCGTTCCTATCGCCGGGCAAGCGCGCTGACCAGCGGCGGAACGGTGCTCGGACATCCTCGCGCAATGCCGCAATAGCGCCGTGGGGACACCACCCGTTCGCTTCACGTACACCATCCGGCGGCGAACCCTGCGTGCGGTGAGAACGCTCTCACCGCGGTGGCGCACGCGGCCTACCGCCGTGGAACGGACGCCGCCCCGCCTCGCCCTCGCCCACCGGCTCCTGGCGACGGTCCTCGATCAACGATTCGCGATGCCACAGCCGGTCATCGGTGACCTGTTCGGCGTCAAACGAATGACCATCAACAAGGCCGTCCGCGAGACCCGCCAGCTCCTGACCCAAGTCCGGCACGCCATCGAGCCCGCAGACATGCGCCTCGACACGCTCGCCGACCTCGCCGACCTCGCCGCCCCCACGCGGCCCACGCGGCCCAGGAAGGGCTCGACCTCACCGAAAAGCTCAAGTCGGGGAGTTAATTCTCTGCGGGCACTTAGCTACATCATTGGCTCAGCCCGAGACTACGGCGATAGCGTCGACGGAGACCCGCCTCCCGCCGGCTAGTCCGACGACCGCGGCCGAACGCGCGGGCGGGTCAGTCGGAAAGGTCTCGGCGAACACCTGGTTGATGACCTTGAGGTCTTGCAGGTCAGCGTAGAAGACCGTCGCCTTCACGACGTGAGCTAGGTCCGAGCCGGACGCGCGCAGGGCCTGCCCAAGGTTGGCGAACGCCTGGCGGCACTCAGCCTCGAAACCACCCTCAGGAACGGAACCGGTCGCCTGGTCAACGCCCGTCTGTGCCGAGAGAAAGAGCAGCGCCCCCACTCTTACAACGGGCGAGTACGGCCCAAGCGCTCGCGGCAGGTCTGCGCTGGTAACAACCTCGTGCGACATATGCATGGCCTTCCATCCAGAGTGTTGCTTGAGCTGTCGCTGCCGCGAGCCGCCCAGGTCTGTGGCTCGCCAGTACGCGCCAGGTCATGCACGACACATGCCCAACGTTCCGGCGGCGCGCTGGTCAAGTTGCTGCGCGAACCTGGGCAGGCGTGGCCCAAGAGCACCAAGGCTGCGGCGCAGGTTCAGGACAGCTTGACTGGCGCGGGCCGGTTGAAGGCCAGCCATCGCATCCAAGGACGCCGACCAGTTCTTGCAGGCGTGCGCTAGCTCTCCGCGCGTGTACTGGACCTCGGCGAGGTTGGCGAGGGTAGGCGCATGGATGCGGCGGTGGGAAGCGCCATCGCGGGTGACTGTTGAGCGCTGGAACTGACGCTCAGCCTCAGCGAGGTCGCCAAGATCGCGGAGAGCCTGCGCCGTCTGGTTAGCGAGCGACGGCTCACCAAAGCCCATGCGATGTATCCAGATTGGTTCGGCGCTCCAGTCAACCCGACCCAGCAGCCGCTCGGCGCTCCGAAGCGTTGTCATCGTTGCCGTTTTCTGGCGATCCGCAGCGAACCCACGCGCCTTGACAACAGTGAACAGCGCAGCCGCACCTGGCGTGGCGTTCTTTTGCGACCATGCGAGGGCAGACTCCGCGAGCTGCAAGCACGCCTTACCGTGCCCGAGGTCGACTGACTGATGGGCCATCGCCCGCAGGATGAATCCACCAAGTGCTACATCATCGGCCTCATTCGCGAGTCGCAATGCCTTTAGGTAATACCGTTGGGCTAGACCATGATAAGCCGCGTCGAACGTTTTCCAGCCAGCCAGATAGGTCAGCTCGGCCGCGGCACTAAACATCGCGCGCCGCTGGTCGTCCGACGCGAATGATCCCCGCAGGTAATCCGCGACATCAGTGGTCAAGTATGCCACAACTGCAATTCGTGCATGACCGCCACCGAACCGCTCATCCGCCTGTGAGAACGTGGCGATCATCTGCCGCACTGCGTCAATCTCGCCCGCGCCCACCGTCGCGCCGCTGCGATGCGCACGCATGCCCCGGGCGGCGATCTCATTCCATTTATCGAGAGGCACTGCGAGCGCGGCGAGCGAGTACAATGCCGCTTTCGCAAAGTCGCGTCGCTCCAAGTCGGCCCTCCCTACGGTGACGAGATCCGCGACCGGGTCTCGGTCCAAATCCAAGTCGGCCGACGGCGGTTGGTCATGTGCGCTCGGGTCGAGCCCAAGCTCGACGAGTGCCACATGTCGACGGAGACGCCTTGACGCCGCCTCGGCCAAGTATTCGGGTGTTGATCCACTCGGACGAACGCCCGAGATCCAATGAAAAACGTGGGACCGATGCAGCGACGATAGATCCTTGCCGCTCTCTTTCGCCACTGCCCGGATGGCGTTGGCGCACTCTGCGTAGGACCAGCCGCAGGCCTTGATCACAGCCAGCAGCCGCTCGTTGCGCTTCCGAACTGCGGGACTCATCGCCTTGCCTTCCTGGCGTGGGCGTTCAACACATTCAACACGTCCGGTGCGCTCCGAGGGTACTCAGTGGGCAAGGTCACCGATTCACTGTTTGTACACGTAGACACCACCGGAGGTGACCTCACCATGACATCCACGGATGTCCGAAGCAACGCCGGGATCGACGCGCAACCTGACAACCTTGTGGTACTGCCACAGGACCGAGCGTCGGGCTTCCTCCGTGCGGTGCCTGAGCTGGCCAGACTGCGGTGCGACGCCGTCGCCGCTCCGATGGATGTGTGCTGTGGCGTGCTCGACCAACTGACGCAAACCGGAGAGCCAGTCCCGCCAGTGCTCCAGCTTGGCCACCGCATGCTGTTTCTTGTTCGTACGGGCTCATCCGCCGCGGTGCTGCGGATCGCCTCGCTGGCGGCTGACCGGGCGACGCTCGGGATCCAAGTCGCCGATGACCTGCGCCACCTAGCCGGGGGTCCCGGCGGTAACGACATGTGTTGGCTTGTGCCGCCTAGCAACGACGGCCGCACCGAGCTGCCTTCGGCCTCAACAGTGGTGAACGCCATCCGAGTCGCCTACGCGGCATTCGGTCCTAGGGAAGGCGCCTGATGAAGAACCCGCCGAACACAATCTCGGGTATTGGCACGGCGTTTGTCGACGACAATCTGAACCTAATGCGCCAGCTCCTCAGTGCCGACGGTTATGTCTACCTGCCGGGCGTACCCGATGGATTCGACTATGTTTCAGAGTTAACGAAGCTGGGCAAACCGTGTCTACAGTACAACGGTTCGGTTATCCGCGATGTGAAGCCGGAGCCCGATATCGGAGATGACGTCTACTCCGCATCGAACACTCGCGAATTGACGCCACACACTGAGTCGTACGAGTTTGACGGCCTGCCGCCTCGGTATGTCGTACTGTGGTGCGTTCAGCCCGCAGAAGGAACCGGCGGAGAGACCACCCTCGCGGATGGATATCGATTTCTCGGTCAGTTTTCGACACGTGAGCAGGAGTTAATGCGCTCCCGTATCTACGAGTGGCGGTCGAACCCCAGCTTGGCGAGCCGAGGCGTCCGCATGTCTGCACGTCACCCCATTCTCGAACAGAGCGGCGAAGACTTGGTCCTGCGCTACTCGAATCGAGATGTGGTCCTAGTGGAGGATGGACTGCTCCCGCGTTATGTCGATCGTGGTCGAGAATACTTCGATGCGGCCAAGTTGGCGGTCCGCATCGAACGGAACGCGATACTCGTCTGGGACAACTGGCGCATGATGCACGCCCGCAACCGTTTTACGGACCGGAAGAGGCACCTCCGCCGCCTTCTTATCGGGGCGGAACTCTAGTGGTGTCTCGGGAAACACAAGACCGAAAGGCTCCCCGCCGTCGTTGTGCAAGGGCCGCGGCCGTGGGTGACAGGCGGGCATGGTGATCACTCAATCGCTGGTGATCACTGTGACCGTCTGGCCGTGCGGCGTTAGGCAACAGAGCCGGAGCGCCGTTCTCTACCAATCAATTTAGGACGGACAAACGATGACCACGATCTATCAGCAGCTCGGCGAGGTTGCGGGTATCCGGCGGGCGGTGGACGCCTTCTATGAGCGTCTGCAAGCGGACGCGCAGCTTGCGCACCACTTCGCGGATGTTGATATGGCGCGGTTGCGGCGGCATCAGGCGGCATTGTTGTGCGCGATCACGGGCGGCCCGATCGGCTACGACGGGCTGGAACTGGCGGAGGCGCACGCGCACCTGACGATCACCGACCAGGACTTCACCCGGGTCGCCGGGCACTTGGTCGCGGTGTTGGAGGAAGCGTGGGTCGAGCGGAACGCGGTGAGCGCGGTGGTGGCGACGTTGTCGACGCACCGCGAGGAGATCGTGACGGAGCCGGCGGCGGCAGCGGCGCGGGCGGCTGCGCGTCCCGGGCGTGAGTGTGGTGGGGAGCGCGGCGGTGATCGACGCCGAGCGGCTGCGGGCGAGCTTCGCCGCGGTCGCGGAGCACGGTGACGAGGTGGCGTTGTGGTTCTACTCGCACCTGTTCCTGTCCCATCCGGCGGCGCGCGGTCTGTTCCCGTTGAACATGCCGCGGCAGCGGCGGCGGCTGCTGGACGCGCTCGGGCACATCGTGTCCCGGGTGGACCGCCTCGATGAGCTGGTGCCGTTCCTGCAGCAGCTCGGCCGCGACCACCGCAAGTTCGGCACGCTCGCCGAGCACTACCCGGCGGTCGGGCAGAGCCTGGTGTCGACGCTCGCGCATTTCTCCGGGTCGGCGTGGTCGATGGAGCTGGAGGCGGACTGGCGCGACGCCTACGACCTGGTGGCGCGCACCATGATCGACGCCGCGAGCACGGCCGAGCGGGTCGAGCCGGCGTGGTGGGACGCCGAGGTCATCGCCTATGAGCGGCGGGCGTTCGACGTCGCCGTGGTGCGGGTCCGGCCGTTGTCGCCGCTGGCGTACCGGCCGGGGCAGTCGATCTCGGTGGAGACCGACCTGGCGCCGAAGCTGTGGCGTTACTACTCCCCGGCGAACGCGCCCCGCAGCGACGGCGCCATCGAGCTGCACGTCCAACTGATCGCCGGTGGGCCGGTCAGCGCTGCGCTGGTGCGGCACCTCGCCATCGGTGACCGGGTGCGGCTCGGCGCCCCGCTCGGGCACCGCCTGGTGCTCGACCCACACTCGGACCGGGATCTGCTCCTGGTCGCCGGAGGCACCGGGCTAGCGCCATTGAAGGCCCTGGTTGAGCAGGTCGCCGCCGAGGGCGGACACCGCCAGGTGCACCTGTTCCACGGCGCCCGCACCTACCCCGGCCTCTACGACCGGCCCGCGCTCGACGCGCTCGCCGCCACGAACCACTGGCTGAGCGTGACGTACGCGCTATCGCAGGACGCCGCGCTGCCCGGCGGGGCGTCGAGCAGCCCGATCGGGCGCGGCACCGTCGGCGAGGTCGCCGCCCGCGCCGGGGAGTGGCAACACCATGACGTGCTGGTGTGCGGGTCGCCGCGGATGATCGCCCGCACCGTGCCGCTGCTCGCACATGCGGGCATCGCCTCCGACCGGATCCGCTTCGACGAGTTCACGCCACGGTGAAGGGGAACACCGACCATGATCACCACCCGCCTCACCTCCGCCGATCTGCATGGCGAGTTGTTCGACCGCACCGGTATCGGCCGGCGCGGCTACGACCCCGACCAGGTCGACCACCTCATCGGCCAGATCCGCGCCGAACTGCGCCGCCGCGAG
>Ga0210378_10000056_pt1 | contig 47096 bp, 70 predicted proteins | sample PLM1_60_b1redo_FD_155465 | JGI IMG/M metagenome (GOLD analysis project Ga0210378, IMG submission 155465) | Groundwater sediment microbial communities from an aquifer in East River, Colorado, USA - PLM1_60_b1 redo | ecosystem: Environmental > Terrestrial > Soil > Riparian zone | place: USA: East... | reverse complement strand
ACTATTGAAATTCCAATCGATTGCGACACCTTCGAATTCTTTATCTCCAGTGTCGGCATTGTACAGGATAGTTCCTTCTACTGGATAATTAGTTGATGGTGAACGACCTTCTTTTGATGCGGCGGGTTGTTCTCCGACTGATTCGATTTTCATTCGGTACCAACCCGGCAAGACCACTTTTCCTCTCATTAAATCACGTTTCGAAAATTGTATAATGGGCATTTTTTTGGTCCTTTTTTTGACTGATTGTTTACGTTTTGTCCATCTTGTACCGAATACTTGGATGTGTTTCTTCGTGTCTTTTTGTGTTTCTTCGTCTACATGTGTTACACCTCCTTCTACCATCTGTTGGTGAAATATACAAATTGTCTCCACTCAGAGGATGACCATATTTGCAATGTGTTATAAATTTTCGGGGAGAATAATGCTTTCCTACTGCATCACGTATATTATCTGTATTATCTCCTAAATAAATATGTTCAGGATTACCACAATTTTTATGTGGACATTCTTTTTTGTGAAGTGCATGGATTGATTTATCATTTATATCTAATTCTAATGATAAATATGCTGATAATCTATGTATTGACACTACATGATATTTGTATCTTACTTTACCATATCCTTTTTCAGTTAATCCACCTGTAAATAGCCAACATCCAGTTGTAGGATCAACAACGAATTTATCAGGAAATAATTCCATGATATTCATGACGTAAATCCTCTTGCTGTGATTGGTATTGGTTCTGTTGTGATGACCACCCCATTTTCTTCCTTTTTATTCATTTTATCGATAGCTGGACGAATCCAAGTATCGTAGAGTGGTCGTGTCCCGAATTTAATTACTTCAGGAAGTGGTAGAGTGGTGCGCGCGAAGTCGGTGCCGGTGTGTGTTGTTAATATCCTTAATTCGCCTCCTTTAGATTCGTCGAATGACTTTTCTAAATCAAAATGATACACTTCATCACAATAGGCAGGAATTTTTGCCGCGATTTTACGCGCGGCCGTAACGATTGAACGCGATACGGTTGTTTTCCCGCCGATTGGTGTATTTTCGATTGATATGACGTGCGCGATTAATACTATGTTTACTTTGTGAAATTTGTGTATGTCTTTCGTCAAACTGATTAATTCGTGTAGTGCCGACGATTCAGCATTGAAATCTTCCAATTCATTGACTTGAATTCCACCTATTGTTTTTCCTGCATCTGCACCAGATTTGCGCGTCGCGCCATATTTCGCCTTAAGTGTTTGGCGCATAATCGAATCACCACACGATGTGATTGAATCGATTACTAACGTTTTGAACGGACAGTTTACTTGAAATTTTTCTAGTTGAGCGCGCGCTTTACTCCAATCGTCATAATCATCATATTGAACTTGTTTAGGATCAATATTCCAAGCGCGCATGGGAATTTTGAGTGCAGCCATCTTGCGATCCCATGAGAACCAATAAGATGGCTGGGGAAAAGATAGAGCTTGAGTTGATTTTCTAAGCCCGGGATCTCCCTTCATAAGAACATACATTGCATCAAAATTTACATCATTCATATTCATTTGCTCTGCTCACTTTTTATTTTCTTAGTAAAATTTGGGTCCATACGATTCCGTTCACGTTCAAATCGAGTCATCCATCCTTTGACTGATTGAATCATATTCTCATTACTGATTAGACCATGCTCAACGTGTTCGATGAGCGATTTGAGGGAGCCGTAGAATCGTGCGTATTCAATGAGGAGTTTGGTTTCACTTGTCATTCCATTTGTCCAATCACTTGTTGAATTTTATTCTTTATTTGTTTTACTTCCCAATTAATATCGTTAGCCCATTTATAATGTTTAGCACGCCATATTTTTCCTAATATGAATTCTATTTTTTTACACCGATTCCAAATTTCTTCGTATTCTTTTCTATTTAATGACATTATTTTATACCTCGACTAGACCAACCACATTTCAAACATTTCACTTTTAATTCTCGCCAATCAACGATTAGTTCATGATCACACCAAATCAGCGCGCGCAACCATCGCCACCATTCGCTTCGCGAATTCATTTCAATGTCGAATTGATTTTATTAACTATCTCATTCATCTTCAACACAGTTTGATTCAAATTGATTATCACCGCTTCGGTGTTGATTAGTGTAATTTTGAGTTGTTTCATTGCTTCGTCAAACTCCTTACCTAATAATGACATGATTTCACCTTATTTTTCCACACCATTTACATTTTTGATACACTTGAAATATAGCTGAACAACAATTTTCATAATTGTGATTTTCTTCTTCACAGCGAATCGACATAATTTCTTTAATATCACTTTTTTCCAATAACTCTCGTGCGCGTTTTGCTTGATCCTCAATATTTAGGCTCATTTCATCTCTTTTAATTCCGGTACCTCACGTTCAATCAAATTCTTAATGATTTTTATTTCATCCACAATATCTTCATATACGTCAGAATAACTAACCTGTTTGACGCGCGCATCGATCGAATCTATACAGTCCCATATTTTCCTTAATTCGTTTGGTGTTAAGCTCATTTTTTACTCCATCCCTCATCCTGAATTCTTGGGAAAATTTGTTTATCATACCATTCTTCCCATTGTGATTGAATCATATGTTCTGGCATCAATTGTTGTTTACAAAACTCTTTGAATGCTAATCTTAAATCAGCAACGGCAATTGTTATCGTAATAATTGTGTTAGTCATTTTGTCTCCTTTATTTCTATTAAATCAGATTTTTTACCTATTATTTCTCCAAATTGCATTATATTACCATCCCACAATATAGCAAAACTCAAATCGTGGAATGGATCTGCTAGTAAATCACCATCATCTGAATAATGGTCTAGTGGAGATATATTATAATGACCTTCTATCAAAGGACCATGTAACCAATATATTTCTTCCTTAAATTGCACTTTCTTATGAATTTCAATCATTTTGGGGATCCCATTTATTTGTTTTACAAAAATTCAATCGTAATTCTTCCCCTCTCATACCTCTATCAGCCTCACACACCTGAACGAATTGACATTTACCATAAATATTCTCACAATGCGTATAGTTTGGTGGCCAATAATTGTTCTCAGTGTAATCTAACAATTTATAGGCGTAGTATGGCAAGATTTCGGATTGCCACTCGATTAGTCTGTCAGATGAATAATTGACTATCTCGCGCACAAATTTCTCTTCCGGTTTCAATGTTGTTTGAAATCCAATCTTATTAATCACGACCTTTCGAGTCTTCATTAATAAACATTGTCCAGTGAATTGATTATTCAGACTGATCTTATCTCGGCGTTGTTTCATCGTTTTATGATCGACTGGTAATATGTCATCATTCGTATCGACGATCCAATCGAATTTCGCTTTCCACATCACGCGCAGATCGTCATTTTCGTAGAGTATTTCGCCTTTGACTACTTCGGCTTCGAGTGACACCCAATGATCATTTTTGTAATATTCAATGTATTGATGACAGGTGTCGAGCGCATATTTCCATCCTATTAAATACTTTTCTGATTCGGGTGGGGTATTTTTGACTCCTGGGAACTCATTCGGTTGATGACCACAACTCGGCTTCGCCTCGCCTACATATTCACTACAGTGTTGACATCCGGTGATGTATAATTCCGCCGTGCTTCGCGCGCTTTGAATCGATTCGGCCCGACTCGCGCCGTTGATTTGACTCTTGTAATACTGTTCTAAGAACTTATGAACGATCGAACCGCATTCGAGCGAATTCGATTTACCACCAATCGCTGTCAAGTTGTGATTGTATCGAAGATCGGTTAATCTTGGACACGACATGAGACTACTAAGAATACTAGCGTCGAGGATGACATTCTTTTTAGGGATTAATATTTCGGTCACAGTTTCCTTCTAATTGATGCTATTGAACCAACCAACAATGAGCACATACCATACAGAAATACTTCTTATGATTAGGCTCGATTAATTCGATTAATGACAAGTCTCCATTACCACATTTTGGGCATATGATTAACAATGATTGATTGGTCATTTTATTCCTAATCTTATTTTTTCTCTTTCATCAGATTCCTTACTTCGTCTAGCCCTACAAACCTTGCAAGACCTTTTTCCTGTAACTGAACTGAATGTAAATTCACCTCCACAAATTGAACAAACTTCTTGTCGTGCTTTAACTGCGCCGGGATGAGTACCAAGTTCCATTGCATCTCTTACATTATCTAATTGAGTGCCAGCATATAAACAAGCAGGATTGCAGCACAATGAAGAAATTGGACAACTTGTTTTATGATTGACTTGTAATTCACTATTTAAATCAAATCCTGTTAGAATATGAAATATTACTCTATGAGCAAGATAATGTTTTCCTTTGTAACTTAATTTTCCTTTTTTATCAATCCTATTTTTATTGGCAGCGGAACCTATCCACAACCAATGCTCATCCAATATCTTAAGTTTCTTTCTAATTTTTGTTGGTAAATCGTTAATATTGTATTCCATACTAGTTAATCTTTCGTTTAGAGCGCGGTTTATGTTGGTTAACTATAATGTCAGCTAAGTCTCGCGCAATGTCATTCTCATTCCACTTCGGAGCTTCACTACTATTCATGGCTGCGTGGAATCTTCTGCGCTTACCTTCGACTAACATATCTAATTGCTCGTCGATGCTATCTACCGCTATTGCGTATGTTGAATTAACTACATCAGCCGTTTGGCCGATACGAATAAATCTCCCTTCTGCCTGTTCCTCGTTCGCGGGATTAAATTGCCGCTCATGGATTATGCAATCCGCGCACGTTTGAAGATTTAATCCTTCTCCTGCTGCTAGTGTGCTTGCTATCAATATACTACGTTTGGGTTCATTAAATTGCATTTGAGTTTTATTTCGTTCCTCGGAATTCATACCGCCAGTCAATTTTAATATATCTATTTCGTTCCCAAATCTTTCACGGCAAGAATCGTAAAGCATATTACCTACATCTACGTGATGTAAAAATACAACGAGCTTACGATCGGTATCTTCTAGGAATTCTTCGATGTAATCAAGCGTAGCCGGAATCTTGGCGAGTCCGGTTAAATGTCGGAGTTTGGACATCTTCGCCAGGATATGTATTGCGGAGATGGACGCGCGCTGTTCATTATACCATTCAACGAAATCATTTACGGCATCGTCGTATACACCCGATTCGTCAGGTGTCATTTGTATGTTGAGTTTCGTTCGATTGACGAGCGGCAATTCACGCATCACTTCGGTTCGCTCTCGTCGAATCACGATGTCTTTCACGTATTCCTTGAACCGCGCAGGATTGTTAATGCCTCCCATCTTCTGAGTATTACCGTGCCAATACCTTTCGACCCATCGATTTACGTATTGCTCGTATGAATAGAACTTACTCGGTGCTAACATGTTTAATACTGAAAAAAACTCGGAACCTCGGTTTTTCCAAGGTGTTCCGCTTAATGCTATGACAACTTTATTCTTTACGATTCTTCTTACCTGTTGTGTTCGACTGCTGTCAGGATTCTTTATTTGTTGGCATTCATCGAGGACGACGGTCTTAATTTTGCCATCAAACTTACTTATATCATAACCTTGACTGATTATTTTACCTGTTTTCTTGTTTGTGCGCGTCTTCGATACGAGTAGGTCATATGATACGATGTATGTTTTGAGATTAGGTATCAAATAATCATCGCTCTTAGTTATAATCTGTCCGACGAAATCGGAGCCCATCCAATCGATGATTGCTTTGAACCATTGAAATTTGATTCCACTTTTCACGATGTATAAAACGGGATGGAGTTCAGGATGGAATTTAATGACTCCGAGTGCCTGAATCGTGTTATGTGTGACGATAAAATCTTTAATTACATACAGCTTGTTTGGAGCATCAACCGAAATACAAACCGATTCTCCTTTATTTTTGTATGTAATTGATTTGAATGCACGTGTAGGTTCATATTTCTTTTTTGAGTTATACTCATTCCATAAATCTGCTTTTCTTTTTAGTTGGAAAGGATTAATTGGAATGTTAATTACTAATCGATAAGCAAGTTGACCAATTAAAATTTCTCCTTTATATTCATATTTTGGTTCTTCTTTAATTGTTCTCTTAGCAATTCCACCTAATGATTGAACTAAAAATGTCACATCATCTGCAAGATTAGGACTGACAGTTGTATATTCAACAACACCGCCTTTCCAAATTGAACCATCTGTATCCATTAAACCACGTAAAAGTTCAATTCTAACCGAAATTGCATTGAATTTATAATGTTCTGGTACGAATTTGGTCGCCGCTCGACATCCAATTAGTTTTAATTGTTCTAATTGATCTGGAATTTCAGAATCTGATTGTAAAGTAAATTCGTTATATTTTGTTGTTGGCTTAAAATAATGACTAACTTGATAACTAATTTCTTCATCTGCTGTTGTCAATTTTACTCTTCTAGTAACAAAACTACCATTTCCAAGTAATACTCCTAAAATATAAGGATGAATTGTTATTTCTTTAAAATCAAATTCTACTGATTTAACAATTGGAATAAACCATTTGTAATTATATTTACCAGAACTATTTTTTGATTTTGTGAACAAATCATTCATTATTTGTTCAGTAGTTAGAATACGTGGCGATAATCCTTGCCATTTTCTTAATGCTGTATTTACTTGCCATAAATGTGGTAATCCTGCATCGCATTCTGAACCATCTGTAAATTCAATTTTATATAAATCTTGTTCACCCTGTGGGAAAACTCCTGTTACTCGTGTTGGATTACCATCAGAACCTATAACAAAATCTCCAATTTGAATGTCACCGATACGTCTAGGACCGGATGGGGTAAAAATTGTAGTGTTTACATTCAGCAGCTTACCGAGTCCCATCTCGTCGAATAGTGCCGCGCCTTTGTTCACGGCTAATGCTGTCTCCACAAAATTCATTCCATCTACTTGAAACTCGTATGGGCGCATTGCTCCGCAATGATTACACTTAGCTTTATTCCATTCATGTTTGCAGTTCTTATCGCCCCCGGCGAGCATCGTGATGAATGGCGTTCCCTTCGGTATTTTCTTTACTAGGGTATGACCACAATCTAATCTTATAAATTTAAGATTTGGTCTGAAAGGATCATCGTATTCAATTGTTTTTTCGCTGACTGACTTTGCAACTTTTCCACAGTATTCACATTTGTCTTGTAATCGAGTTATTTCATATTTCGGCCGACGGATTATTTCCTCTTCAAAGGTCACTTCCACTTGCGCTCCGGAGCGTAAGATGCGCGTGGCGGCTTCGTGGGTCATATTGGTTATTTTAATTTGAGGTAGTGATTGTTATTTCGATGTTTTCATCGATTATCATTGGTTGTTCAGTTTTACTTAAATTGAATATGATATAGCCTCCGGCGAATGTTGCTTCGATTCGGAGCGTTCCGTCTGTAGTGCGCTCGATTTTCCTTACTAGGGCTTTTCGTTTCATTTCCATGATTCGCTCCGCTCATTTATCTTAGTTTAGTGCCAACTGGAACCGACCAGAACCGTGATATGTCGGCCCGATTCATTACAGACGCGCCGATTGGTCTTGACTTGTTTCGAAGCGCGCGATAGTAATCCGCTTGAGTTTGATCGGCCATGTGATGTTCAACAATTACTTCGGCAACGAGTCGATCATGACAGACGAATTGGATACGAGTCGGAGCGCGACAGATTGAACATTCACATGATGGATGCTCGAAATGAATTTCTCGATTTGATTCATTTGATTTGTATTTGGTCATATCAATTAGATTGTTTGGCTGCCGTGATGAGCCGTCCCGCTTCGTCTGGTGATACGTTGCGCGCGATGCATGTCATCTGTATGGCTAACGCCGGTAATCCATACTTCGTTGATGCTTCGCTGAGTTCGGTTCGGTTGTATTTCGCTTTTGAGACTTTGTTGACTGAGGCAGGCTTCGTGACAGGCCGCGCAGCGGTCGGATCGTAATTGATATTCTCTATTTTTAATATGTCTCGTTCTGTCTGGTGTAGTCTATTCGCATAATCATTCAACGTCGATTGAATCGCGCGTAGTTTGTTCTCGGCATCGATTGATTCGGTTCGCTTTGTGAAACATACATCGCGCTGATGTCTGAACATGTCAAGGAGCGTTTCGGCTATTTTGAATTGTTTCGATTCGTTCGGTATCGACTCGTCAGCCAGAATGAATTTGATTCGTTCGATGATTGGCGGAGTGTGCGCGTTGAACAAGTCTGAACGAAGCTGAATGGATTGATCGACCTGCCGGCATTCTTCGAGAAAATTCTTTACAGTTGGAGTATTACAGGATGGACACGCACGATTCAGATCGGAATTGACGAGCGCGCAGGTGGGACATTTCCAACTCATATTTTACCTCGATTAACTACGATTAATCATGGTGTGCTAGTTGATTGTTAGTAATGGAATTTCTCTAACGGTAAATCCCTCTTCACCCAATTCGTTAGGTTTTCTATTTGGACAGGGTTTGTAAAAATGTTCTATCCAATCTGCTATGTCTTCGTAATGTGTGAATGCTACCATATCAGTTTTTGAAGATAGAATGAAAATCATTTTGCTGGTGAGAGTAGGCATTCATCACTTCCATTCATTAGATGTGTTGACCTTCAGGATGATGCACCTGACAAGAATCACACCATACATTAACCGATTCGATTATTTCTGATTCCGGCTTCGATTCGGTTTGTTCAGGTCCGTATTTCAAATTCCTGAGACGATTATCTGCATGAAAACGCTCGTCTATCCACTGTTTTAGGTCTTCATCTTTTTCGACTGGTTTACCTTTGATGAATTGTTCATATTCCGTTCGTGTTTCTGCTGCGATATGACGACTCGCGCAACTATCGCAGAGTGGTTGACCAACTAATGTATCGGAACCTAATTCTGTCAGATTGTCTAGTGTTTCTTCGATTATTTCAGTATTGAGTGAGAATTCTTTATCACATCGATGACATCGTGAACCACGTCCGTTGATAGTGCGTTCGATATTGCGCGGTAGATAGTGCGTGCAATACGAATCCGCGCACATCCAAATACCTGCTACATCGTAGTAGAATGCACCACGTCCAATAGTCTTACCCTTACGAAATTCATACTTATGAACGTGTTTTGGTGTGCCTGGATATCTACCCATTGAATGTAATCCTTACTTGTAGGTCTGGTTCGGCTAGGTCGGGGCTCCTTCGTAACTCGTTGATTCGACTCGACTTAGCTGTCTTGAGGGTGGTGCCCTACCCCCACTCTCGACTCACTCTACCACACTTGGCGAACCATGTCAATGCCCTAAAAAGTGGACACTTAAATGAAGATTTTACATGTAAAGTGAAGAGAGTTGAAAAAAAAAAAATTAAAAAAGACTAACTATTTCCTTCCTTCCTACGATCCATTTCCTTGGATTTGGGTGGGGTTTGGCTAGGTCCGGTGAGAGAGAAGAGAGAGGGGGAGATACCCTCCCCCATCCGTCCTACATGTAATCATTTCACTTAAATCCGAACATTCTCAATACGAGCAGAACAACTCCGAAACCGAAAGTCATTACCCATCCGAGAATTATCATAACGACACAATAACCAAAGAATAATTCGACCATTTTGATGGGAGATGGGCCGGTGTGATGTCCCGGCCCTGGCGCTACGCGCCTTAATGAATTGAATCAGACAGAAGCCGGATTGTAGTTCAGCGCGGTCGCAGCGGTTGCGCGCGCTTCCGCCTCTGACATTTTGCTGGCGATAAGAACCTTGACCATTGTATCGAAGCGGAGCTTCTCGGATGTTTCCAGATTCGGGCGCTCGATGCCATTTTCGTTCAGCACTTCATTCATCTTCTGTTGACGCGCGTTCGCGAGTCGCTTGTTGTTCACGTAATTCACGATATCTTCGTTCTTCGGAAACTCGTTTTTCGCGCGGATCTCTTCGATGGCTGCATCCCAGTCGGCATCGGTGTAATTGTCCTTGTCTGGTCCAAACGCCTCATACGTGCCGTGGAACTTCAGTGCCTTATCAAGCTGCTGACTGAATGCTGACTTCATCTCGCCTTTGAACGTTTCGGTTTTCATTGTCTCTGCTCCTAATTTAGCTGCCGGTCTAGTTTATGGGAAGCACTACAAGACCGGCAGATCTTGTGTCCCATACCATTTTTAAATTAACAGCGCGCCTCAAATGGTCAAACTTCCTGCGCTGTTGGTCTTGAATGATTCGATGGTATGTGCATCGCTTCATTCTCTCGTGGCAAGTCATAAGCTCGCCCCTTTGACCGATTGACCGGCCTGAGCCGGTTTCGTCCTTTCGGACTCATCAGAATCGGGTAGTGCTTGCCAATAAATACATCCTATCATACTGGTCTGTTCGGGTCAAGCGAATTCGTATCGATTACTTGTAAGATGCGCGGGCTGGTCGAGCCGGGTCGAGTCGAGCTAAGTCGAGTCGAATCAACAAGTTAGCGACCCCTTGACAAGCGCGCGCTTCTGTGTATACTAGGAGCCGGAGCGCGCATATGTGAGTCATACAGTTAAAATTGAAAGTAACCGAACGAAATAGAGCATAGAGCGGAGTCTACTAACTCCAAGGCTAGTAAAGGTTCGGTCATGGTCAGTAGCGATAAGCATCCCGTGATGAGTGTCAACATGTTACGTATGACTCCGAACGGTGCCTAACAACATCCGATTCGGGAATCATCATAGGTAATGTGGCGAACATCGGTAACGTGGCCCTGAAAAGGGATGACACTGGCGTGATTCAGGCTTGTCAAGGATTAGGTTCCCAAGAAGTTCTGTAAAGATGACTTCGCTACTTCGTAATACAGCAGCGAAGTCTACCTCGAAATAAATCCATTACATTATTTTTCTTTAGGTTCGTCAACACGAACCGCGTTCACGATCTTACCATTCTCAAGTGTGAATGAGACGAACAATGCTCCGCGCGCTACGTCATCATGAATTTCGACGCGGCGACCGTCGGGGAGGATGTAGGTCATTTTGCACCAAACGCTTCATTGAACACACAGGAAAAATGTGCGGTTACTTTCAATGCAATTTCCTTTTCACTGAGAGGTTTGCCGCAGATTGTGCAGATTGTTTTCATGTAGAGAGTATCTCATGTATTATTGAGTAGGTCAACATATTTATTTTACATGTAATCTCATTTTAGTGCTTGACATCTCTCGCCTGGCGTGCGCGCGTCGAGCCGAATCATATCATCTCACAGAAGTCAAGCTATTTATTTTGTAATAGTTTGTCTCTAAGAAATTACAATCTTTTACATTTGATTACAAATAATTACAACTTTTTACTTGACAATGTAATTCTTACACCCCCATACACGAATATTTTTGGGTCCCATCTCGCTGGCGCAGGCCCTTGGGGGTGAACCCGATTGTTATGTTAGATTTTCAAAATAGGGTCCCATATTATGCTCCATTACACGTAGTGATTACATGTAAGTCGATTTGGCTGACCTTGACTTTGGCTCTGAGATAGAGTATACAGTTCCTGTCAAGGCAGGTCTAACTCGTTATGGTTCAGTCGGTTGAGTCGTGGTACTCAGAATCGAATCGAGAAGCGAGTCGGGGAAGGGAACCAAGCCGGATGGATTCTTGTGAAGCGATAAGCAATCCTGGGTCATTCTGGCTGGCCCTTCGAGCCTTCTTGAATCGCTATCCTCTATATAGGCGTTCTGGCCGGTCTGGTCTGGTATGGTTGAGGTTCGGTCCTACGGCCGAGCTAGCCGATTACATGTAAGGAATAAATGTTATGATGGGTGTAGTCAACGATTCAGATCTTGAACACGAATTAAAATCATTAAATCGAAACGAGACGTGTCATAATTCGCCAACTCCGAGCATAGTGGAGATGCCGAATGAACACGGCAGGAATAAGGGTGATAATAACGTTCCTTCAAGCCTAAGAAAGATAATCGGAGAGACTTCAGAAATCGATGGCAGGGCTGAGGGTGTTAAATTAGCGAAGATATTCGATATCAGTCCTTCTAGTGTTTCAGCATATGCCAATGGCAGCACGAGCACGAAGTCATATCATTCGCGCGAAGCCGAAATCCTCTCTCACATTAATCGTCGCAAGTTGAATATATCAAATAAAGCATCACACAAATTGATTAAAGCTCTCGACGCTATCACTGAAGCGAAGCTTCAGAATGCGAAACTAGTCGAGTTAGCATCAGTAATGAACGCGGCATCTGCCGTAGTTAAGTCAATGGAACCAGAAGTCGATAAATCAGTCAATCAAAATAATGGTGTTCAGTTTATTGTATACGCTCCACAAATAATGTCAGAGGACAGGTTCGGAGTAATTGACCTTAATGAGTAATGCGCGCGTCGAGACGAGACGAAGCGAGACGAGACGAGACATGACGCGGAGTAGGGTCATAGGTCAATCAATCAATTAGAATGGATGAAATGTTCGACACATCATTAACCGAATTAATTCAATACGCACTAATTCAATCTAATCTTGAACCATCATCAAAAGAATCGATGAAACAACTATTGACAGCATGGATGTGGGAATGTAAGTTACAGGGATGGATGCTTGATAATCGCGCGGTTGAGGAATTGTTACAGGCGACGGAGTGCGCGCTTGATTATAAATAATCGACGAGTCGTAGACTCGCGCACCCCTACACAGGATTCAATTGATTACAATAGGTGACTAATGACTGTTGTGACGAGATTAGTTGTTGGATCTCCTGATGTAATGACCCAAAACGTAGTCTATTCTCTTCCATCCTTCCGCTGTTTATTTCATACAGACGCAACTTCACTTACAATTGTACAATCTGAAACTGCTGCTTTCACAGCGAATTCCGCCGTGACATTATCAAATAATCAAGTTGAGTTGGCAGGTGGATTTTTGAAATGCACGTCAGCAAATATAAATTTCACACTTAAACGAGCATGACTCGACGTGATCTACTCAAATTCTTTCTCATAACGCCATTCATTGACTATGAAAAATTATTGTGGATTCCTGGTGAGAAGAAAATATTCGTTCTAAATAAACCAGTACTGAACGAGACTCAATTACTCGCAATGGAATTAGAAAAGCTGATACCCGGATTAAGTCAGTTGTTCAAGCGCGACAACGCTTTTTATGAATCGATTCGGAATGCGCGCGTCGATGGATATGATGGTCTGTTACTAAATAAAGCTGAACGAAATGGATGGCGACCGCCGAAGGCGGGTGCACCCTTCACCATGATTGATTCAATGTAATGGATTTACATGTGTACCATCACATCGTACAGAATGATGAAAAGCTCGATCGAATCCTCGCGCTCTTAGGCAAGATTCAATTAGGAGTCAAAACGATGGCAACTGATTTAACAGCGTTGGAAAGTCAAGTCGCGCAAACGACTACGGCGGAACAAAGCGCAGTATTATTGTTAACACAACTCCACGATTTACTTGTTGCATCACAAAATGATCCGGTCAAACTCAATGAATTAATTAATCAATTGGCTGTGTCGAAAGAGGCGTTAGCCGCGGCAGTTGTAATAAATACTCCTTCAACGTGACATGATGAATCGATGGTATATTATTTGGGTAATGTGGCTTGTTTTTTTCGGAGCGATAGAAGGGCCTGCATTACTTAACAAAAATAAAAATGACACGTTAAGTGAGTTTATATGGAAATTCTTTTCAATTAAGGAAAAATCAAGACAATGGCGATTTCGTAGGTTTTGCTTGTTATCTTTTTTAGCTTGGTTAGTTGCACATCTTATAACAGGTGGACAATTCTAATGAGCGAACCTACCTTTATTTGTCAAAAGTGTAATCAACTTAGATCATTGTTGACTGATATTCATCCAAAATTCGCCAGTAGAGGTTGGTGTATTTTTTGTTATAGAGAATATTGTAGAAAAAATACCAACAGATCTAAATTAAAACATAAAGATAAGGTTCTTGAAAGAAGTAGAAAATGGTATGCAAAAAACAAAGAAAATGTTTTGCGACAAATGAAAGAAACAAGAGATTCAACTCCCAATTTTACAAGAATAAGTTGGCTTAAAAAATATGGAATGACGTTAGAAGATTATGATAAAATGTTTGAATTACAAGGTGGTAAGTGTGCAATTTGTGGGGATGAAAATTCAAAAAATTCAATATCAAAACATTTGTTTATAGATCATGATCACGATACAAAAAAAGTTAGAGGTTTATTGTGTCATCATTGCAATGCAGCAATGGGTCATGCTGGTGAGAATATAAATAGATTATCAAAAATGGTTGATTATATATTAGAACGTAAAACATATTCAAACATTCCATGTTCACCTGGATTGCCTTGGTAAATTATGTCACGAAGATTGGATGATTTACATTTCTCGTTTAAACCACTGGTTTTCGAATTTTTGGCTCGTACTGTCGAAGCACGTATTCCTATAATAATTGTAGATACTCTCAGAACGCAAGCAGAACATGAAATTAATTTAGCTAATAAGGTTAGTTGGACTCAGCATTCCAAACATTTGGATGGTCTAGCAATTGATGTTTGTCTTATTGATGAATACAAACTACATGGTCCTAATAAACTACAGTGGAATACCAACGACCCAACATGGCAAGAGTTGGGAAAAATGGGTGAGAAGGTGGGATTAAAATGGGGCGGAAGATGGAAGGTTCACGATTATAGTCATTTTGAATTAGATGAAACAAAACATGTGTGACTAAAAAAGCAAAAGATTATCGAGCGAAGATTAGAAAGAGAGTGCGCGAGTCGGCGCGACAAGCAAGTCGAGTTCGGAATGACGGTTACGCCGGAGATTACGAAGTCGGACTCATACTCGCGAAATTAAACATGATACCAACACTACGTGATTATCAATCAACGAAACTCATCGAGGCGATAATCGATAAGACTAGGGAAATAAAACATGATTACTAGAAGGGATGCGCTCGTCGTTGTAGCAGGTTTATTGACGCGCGCTCAACCACAAGCTCAAACCAATACATGTAATGTGCCTGAAATACTCGTCCTCGATTTAGGTTCACCAGTCGGTTGCGGTGTGAAACAGATTCGTGTTCAACAAGGTGCAATCTCCGCGACGATTCCTGTAAATGAACTTTTCATGGCATTAGGTGCGAAACTAGGTGGTTGATTGATACCAAATAAAATCGCAGTAGTTCGGCAAGCTAAAAGAGATGTAATCAATGCCGGGATTAGTCCTGACTATAATGAGTGTACCAGATTTGAAATTACAAAACGCGTCGCTTCTTATTTATCAGTGGAATATCCAGAAGTAGGATTATTGCATAAAGATGTTGGTAATCGGTGTGAGGAATGCGCGGTCGATGTCATTTTTCTTAAAGATGGAAACGTAATTGATATAATTGGATTCGGTTCAGAAGGACCAAATACGCCACAATGGATAATACATCCAAATAAAGTTGATGTGAATCGATGGCGCGCGCCAATTCCATATCAATTAGCACCAGTTGCCGAAATTCCTGCTGCTCCTCTAATAATTCCTGTCGAGACGAAACCAATCGAGACAAAACCAATTGAAGAGGTGAAGCCGCGGATTGATGAAGCCCCAGAAATCAAAATTAGTAAAATTAAAGCATTAACCGCGATAACAGTGATAATGGGCGCGCTTCGATGGCTCTACAATATTGTGAAAAAGAGTGATGTGCCCTGACATGACCAAATCAACCGAATCAACGCCTCCGGCGCCGCTCAATTTTTACATGTAATCATTACATGAAGAGAAAAGACATCCTTTTGATGATAGGAGCCGTTGCAGCAGGACTTACCGCAGCAGCATCCAAATCAACAAATCCAAACATGACTCTCATACTGACGGCTGTTGGTATGGGCCTGGCTTTTTATGCTAACTCCCCCCGTAATATAGAATCAAGGGATCGTTCAACGGATGAACATGATGAACATGACATAGCGCGCATGAGTGACGAACATGGATAAAAAGAAATACGATTCATTGAAACAACAACTAGATAAATTAATTATCAAAGTTTATGGTGAGTTGAAGAAGATCAAAGCAGTGAAATGAGTTTAGAACGTTACGCAAATGCACCACAAATAAGTAGTCCAGGTTTAGCTTGGGCTCTGCTCAACGGTGCAATTAATTCCTCTGTCACCTCAATTACTGTCTCATCATTCGCTGCGTTTCCATCTGCTGTCCAATTTCGGGTGGCGATAGATGATGAATTGATGTTAGTAACAGGTGGCGCGGGTACAACGACATGGACTGTTACGCGCGGTATTGAGGGAACGACAGCCGCCGCACATGATGACGGCGCATCGATATATCATGTTCAAACGGTCGCGTCATTCCTTCGTAATCCCCGGAGCCTCACGACAACTGGAGATGTTGAGTATTTAGATTCATCCGGCGCACCCGCGCGGCTCGCGGCTGGTGCTGATGGTACTTACATACGATATTCATCTGGATTACCATCAGCATCAGTATTAAACGCGAGCGATTTAGCATCAGGAACTGTACCGTTAGCGCGCATCTCGGGATTAACAACGAGTCAATTTAGTTCAGCCGCAATCAGTCAATGGACGAACGATTCAGGTTATATCACACCTTCATCTTCTTCAGCTCTAACAAATAAAACAGGTGCGATTAGCCAGTGGACTAATGACTCAGCATATGCAACGGCATCATCATCAACTGCGTTCAGTAATAAGACAGGAAACATTTCACAGTGGACGAATGATTCTGGTTATGTTACGGCAACATCGTCAACAGCATTTACAAATAAGACAGGTAATATCAGTCAATGGACGAATGATAGTAGTTATTTAACTGCACCTGTTTCGCTTGCTACACAAGTCACGGGAAATCTTCCCATAACAAATTTAAATTCAGGAACATCAGCTTCATCATCAACATTTTGGAGGGGTGATGGAACATGGGCTACTGCTGGCGGTGTGGGTGATGCACTTACATCAGGTACATTGGCTCAGTTTGCTTCAACTACATCACTACAATTAAAAACATTAATTAGTGACGAAACTGGTTCGGGCGCATTAGTATTTGCGACATCGCCATCATTAACTACGCCCGATATCGGTGTAGCCACAGCCACATCAATCAATAAATTAACTATCACCGCTCCTGCTATTTCTTCTACATTAACAATTGCTGACGGTAAAACATTTACTGTTAACCAAACTCTTACATTAGCTGGAACTACGGGAACAACGATGACGTTCCCGGCGACGAGCGCATCCATGGCGCGGACGGATGCAGCAAATACGTTCACCCTAGCGAATGACACCACAACGACTATCGCTGGAGGGTCCGTCACCGGGTCGGGCACCTCTGGCTTTCTGTCGATGACCGGCACATGGAATACGAGCGGCATTGCGAACGGCATCGTCGCGAACATCACGAATACGGCGAGTGCGGCGACGTCCAAATTCATTGATTTGCAACTGGCCGGAACGAGCTATTGGAGTGTGAATAAAGCGGCCGTTGTGACGATGCTTAGCAGTAACAGCACGACGTTCTACATGAATCCAAATTCCGACACACTGGAATTTGGAACGAGCACAAGCACTGGGTTAGTTGGCCTCTCCAAATTCAAATATTTGGTTGTGCCGAGTGCTGCCCTCTTAGGTTTCGTATCGAGCATTGCCGTCACCGTGGCGCCAGATGCGTTTTTTACTCGTGGTGCTGCAGCGGTCATTCAACTCGGCGCTGACCTCAATGGTGCGGCCATCAGCCAAACTTTACAGGCATGTAATGGCATCACGGGTACAGATAAGACCGGCGGAAATTTAAGTCTTTTTTCTGGTAAGGGAACCGGAGCGGGCGTGGTTAGTCAAATATTCATTGGTACACCAACAGCTCTTGCAAGTGGTACAACAGCACAAACAATTACGACGCGTATTACAATTGATTCTAATGGTTTAACTCTTGCTGATGCGATGAACATTGTTGGCAATACGAGCACGGGTCACAAGATTGGCACTGCGACTACACAGAAATTTGCACTGTGGAATGCGACTCCGATCATCCAACCGGCTGCTGCTGGACAAGCATCAATTACAGATAGCACAGGTGGTATTGCCGCATCGTCGCTTGTAGATGTTACTACAGCAGCCGTCACCGATCCTGTAAAAACGAATGCTAATTTTGCTACAATCAATGTGCTGTTATTAGCGATGCGCACGGCGATGGTCAATTATGGCAGCATGAAAGGTGCAGCCTAATGCCCGAAATTTTGACATTCACGGTACCGGTTACCCAAGCGAGCATTCGCATGGATCGCGTGATTCTTGATTTTAATAGTCAAACAATTACAATTCTTTGGCTCGGCATCAATGGTGAACAGGGACATGCGGACTATACGACTCCGGCCAAAAGCAAGGATGCTAAGACGTTGGTGAGTGGGGCCACACTTTTATCACAAATTAATAGTGGTAACTTTACGGCAAGTTCATTAGTGAAATGGTGTTGGCAACGATTGATGGCGGATGGATATGTTACGGCTGGTGTGATAAGTGGGACACCAACCTAGTGACGTGGAGGTGAGATTGTGGCTTCATTCACCATAACAATTCCTGATGGTCAGGCACCACGACTTGTTCAGGCTGTCGCAAAAATTCGTGGTGTAGACATCACCGCTATGACAACTCCTCAAAAGATTGCTTTTCTTAAAAGTGATATTCGTGATTATTGGATTGATCTTTTACGACAAGTCGAGGTTCCATTAGTTGCTTCAACTGCCGCGGATGCGGCAAGCGCGACTCGAATCGCTGATATTAATGCGAATTTAACCCTCAGTTAATTAGTGATGTGGGTCGAGAGGCGCGATTACCACGTATGAAACGACGATTTACATTCAGTACGAAACAAGAGTTCAGACTTGTTTATGAAGCTTTTATTAGTCGAGGTTCAGCCGAACGAGACAAAAAACAAACGAAGGAAGATCATCGGAGCGAAGCAAAAATTCTTAAACAATTGAAATCGATTTCTGAGGCCGAAGGCCCCGAACCGATTAACGGTAATTTAGATATGAGAATGCGCGCGCTTCGAGAAGATGGACTATCAATCGAACTTGATCAATCTGACTACAAGAGGTTAATAGAATATTTTGATAACACGCAGTGGTCAGCAGGATTGACCGATGTAATTGTTGAATTGTCAGATAAGTTGGATACAGCCGAAAAAGTGGAGTAATGGGACCAGCAATATTTGGTTATGCGCGCTTCGGCTCGATTGTATTCGGTTCATATGGTATATCAGTTATTATTTCTCCAGGTCTGGTTACATCAGATTTAATAGTCCTTGCAAGAGCCGAAATTCGACGGGTCGTGACGGCGCGGGCCATAATTCACTCTAGTGTTGATTTAGTTAGTCAAATACGAACGAAAGTGAATACAACAATTGAACGATAGTGATATTCACCTTCTCGATATAGGAACTGAATACAGAATTCAAATTCTGGACAATGGAATTCCATTTGATCCCAGCGATGCGACTGTAAAAGAAATATTATTCAAATTCAATGATGACACGATTCTCACTCGTACAGCAACGATTGAAGAAGATGAAGCAACAGGAATATTCTATTTAGTTTATGTAGTTACATCCGATACATTTCATACTGTTGAAGGTAATTTTAGTATTCAGGCGCATCTTGAATTCGCTGATGGAAGCAATTATCATTCATCTATACAAACAACGAACGATTCAGGTGAACCATTGACAATTGCGCGGAATATCGACACGACATGACTATTCATTTCATTTTAGTGTTGATCGCATTTGGCTTAACATTGGTGAGTGGTATTAGTGGAAAAGTACCACTTTGGGTTCCTGTATTGTTGATTTGTATTTCAATGTTAATTGGTGTGCGGTGACTAAGAACGAATTCAAGCCAAACAAAAAACAAGCGACCTTTTTAGCACTTCCAACTTCGATTAAGGAAGCCGCGTATTTAGGTGGCGCGGGTAGCGGGAAAAGTCAAGTATTACTTTTGTATCCAATTGTTCATAAATGGCATGAAAATCCTCATTTCAAACAACTCTTCCTTCGCCGTACGTTTCCCGAACTTCGTAATGAAATTGTACCACGTTCCCAACAAATATATTCGAAATTTGGCGCTGAATTCAATAAATCTGAAATGGTCTGGACATTTCCATCGGGCGCGCGCATCTATTTAGGACACTGTGAAAATGAATCAGACGTAAGAAAATACGATTCAATGGAGATTAATCTCTTTACGCCTGATGAAATCACTTCATTTACTGAATACATTTATTTGTACATAGGATTTACGCGCGTTCGATCATCTGATAGAGATTTACCAGCAATTATACGCACAGCAGGTATGCCCGGTGGAATTGGTCATACATGGACAAAGAAACGGTTCGTCGATCCTTATAAACCTGGTGGCAAAATATTAGTTGGAAGAGGTGGTAACAAACGCATCTTCATATTCGCTACGTTAAAAGACAATGAAGATTATATCGATCCAACGTATCGTCAATCACTTGATGCGCTTCCTGAAGCTGAGAAACAGGCGAAGCTGTATGGCAATTTCGATGCATTTCAGGGACAAGTATTTGACGAATTTCGTGATAGGAAGTTTCCTGATGAACCGCCTAACGCGCTTCATACATGTGAACCGTTCGACATCCCGGAATTTTGGCCTCGTATTTTCGTAGGAGACTGGGGATATCGCGCGTCAACATGGATTGGTTGTGCCGCTATTTCACCCCAAAAAAGAGTATATTTATATCGTGAGCTGAACTTTATTCAAACACGCATTGCTGAATGGGCTGGAGAATTGCGATACTGGATCGAAAAAGAAAAACCACGCATCGTCAAGTTTTGTCGTTCCGCGAACCAGGATAGGGGTCAGGAGCAGACCATCCAACAACAAATTGAGCAAGAGATACAGTTTCCAATCGAGCTAGCTAATAACAGTCCTGGTTCGCGCGTGTCGGGTAAAATGTTAATTCACGAGTATTTACGATGGAAACCTAAACCTCTTTTATCAGCAAAAGAATTGTCACCATACGATGAAGAATATGCAATGAGGTTGCTTCGTACAAGAGGACTAGATGACTACAAAGCCTATCTATCGATGTACGACGCGCCAAAAATTGAGGACAATTTACCTAAACTTCAAATATCTTTGTGTAGCGAAGCTGATCATACAAATCATCCAAATTGTTGTCCGGTAGTGATTGAAGCGATTAAAGCTGCGTCATACGATAAACCGAAGAACAATAAACCGGCCGAAGATGTGGCCGAGTTCCAAGGTGATGATTCGTACGACGGACTTCGTTATTTGTTAGATACAGCTCATCGATTTTATGACGAGGCTCAGTACGAATTCAATAAAATCCTAAAACAGCAAATTCTGTTGGAAAGATTACAAAATAATAGGGATTACACTCAATATTATCGAAATATGCATCATATTGAAACGAGCGGTACAATTCAACCAGTTTCTAGATATAGTCATAAACATAGATAATGAAAACTGTTAAAGATATTGCTTGGGTAGCGGGACTCCTTGAAGGTGAAGGATATTTTGGGGTCAACAAGGGTTCGCCAAGAATATATGTTAATCAAACTGATAAAGATACAGTTGAGAAATTACGAGATATAATGTCTCCTCAATCAAAAATTGGATTCCAAGCTAGAGGTGGAAATCAACAAAATATTTATAGATTTTGGCTTTATGGAACTCTTGCTGTATCATGGATGATGACTATATATCCAATGATGAGTACTAGACGAAAAAGAGATATAAGAGAAATTATTCACTTTTGGCAATCTGAAAATGGGGCAAAAGAATTTAGACTTGCTCAAGTTTATGCCGCACATTTGGGAATTACTGTTAAAGAAGCGTTACCAATGGCATTAAAATTATTGAAAAAAACAGTTTATGAATAAATTCATTCGTTTTATTCATCATATTTTTCAACCGCATTGTCAAGAATGTCATGACGAAATTCAGGATGCGCGAGTTTGCGCGAGTTGTGAGACGTTGAAACATCAATTAGAAATAGCGAATTATGAGAAGCGCGAACTTCTCAACAAATTGATTAAGGAACCGGAACAACCAATAACGAATCCGGTGAATTATGATCAAATGAAACCGCGAACTGTGCCATGGAATGTTAGGCGACAGGAATTAGAGGCGGAAGATAGAAAACAAGCACAATTGATTAAGGAGAAGGAAAAGGAGTTAAAAGTGGTTTCGGGGGATTCGATTAAAGATAGTTCAGTTGACGAATTGGAAAAGGAATTAGGTGTTAGTTAATTAAACGGAGGGGATGATGAATGATTTAATGCACGCGGATTTAGAAACAGTTCAAAGTATTGCGAATAAAGCTCCAGTTACATTGGCAAGTACAACGACGATTGCCCCATCAACATTTATCACGTTTGTTAGCGGTAATACAGCAATCGCTACACTCACTCCACCTGTAACTGGTGCTCACATGCTGTGCTTTATTCACACGCACGCGACACCAGTTGCTTATACGACAGCAGGAAACATCAATGCTATCGCTACGCCGACGACTGGTATTCCATTGTTGGCTTTGTATGATCCGTTGACTGCTAAATATTACATTAAGTGAAATCGAATCCGTCCCCAATAGTTTGCGGAGATACCAATGGAAAGTTGGGGGTCCTAGTACATTGGTCATGCAGCCTGGACATGTGCGAATCACGGTTATGAGAACGCCGGAAAACCAGATAATCGGGTAATCTTAGGCGTGACTGCTAGGAGAGACTAGCTCAATTTTATGGTAAAAAGAGTTTTGATTGGTGTGATTACTGGTGAGTACGCCCGTCGAGCGGATTTTTATGATTACATAAATCTTCTCGAAAAGCCTCCTGAAACAATGATTGCGATATGTCATGATCGATCTCCGGCGAAAGGACGCAATTTAATTGTAGAACAGGCGCGCGCGCGAGATTGTTCTCATATTCTATTCGTCGATGATGATATGGCACCTCGTCCTAACGCTCTCAATCAGTTGTTAGAGCATGATAAAGAAATTATTTCTGGATTATATTACTCGCGCGCTTATCCCCATCAACCATTGATATTTAGTAAGTTTAATGATGATGGAGGCGCGCACTTCGTCAATTTGATTGGAAATGAACCTCGATTATTTCATATTGCTGCGGCTGGTCTTGGTTTCTGTTTAATTAGGACATCAGTTTTCGATAGAATGACCAAGCCATATTTTCGATTAGGTGAATTGAATTCGGAAGAATGGTGCGATGATATTGGATTTTTTTGGCGCGCGCAACGTTATCACTGTTGGTGTGACACAGAATGCCGAGTTGGTCATATTGGCACCATGATTGTTTGGCCTGATAAAACCGATAACAAATGGTTCACAGGATATGATACGACTGGTCAAATTGTATTGAAAACACCACAAATCGATATAAGTAAGAATTACGAGTTTCAAGGAGTTTGATATGGCTAAACAGGATATGATGGGCGCGCTTAGTGGAGTAGGTCGTGGCGCGATGATGCAACCTCAAGGCATGGGCGGAATGGGAGGAATTAATCCATCAGCTGCAGGATTACAAGGCATGATGGGTCAAATGAATCCTGGTATGGGACAAATGCAAAATATGATGGGTCAAATGGGGGGTCAAATGGGAGGACAGCAACCCATGATGGGAATTGGACCTTCACCAAGTTTTAATATGATGCGACCACCAAGTCAGGGTAAAAGGATGATGGGAGGCATGTAATGCCTGCAAAGAGTGCGAAACAATACAAATTCATGCAAGCGATTAGTCACGGCGCCAAACCTAAAAAGGGAATTGGCCCAAGTGAATCTGTTGCGCGCGAATTTATTCACAAGACACCTGGAAAGAAACGAAGTATGTTCGTTAAGATGAAGTAATGGCTAAAAAGTTTACAGAAGACGAAATTAAGATTTTCATGACGCTTGCTGAGCATTTTGATGCTGAGGACGCATTTGTCAGAGAACAGCAAGTTAAGAAGTGGAAGGAATACAAACTATTATGGCAAGGCATACAGCAAATTTATTATAGTGAAGTCGCGCATGATTGGCGTATCAATAATGAAACTAATGATGATGGAGACTACTATAATAAAGAAGTCAATGTATTAAAAGCATATCTCGAATCAATCATCGCTGCACTGTCAATCATCGTACCTCCTATAAAATGCTACCCAGACGATGCCGATTCACCAATGGACCTTCTCACAGCGCGCGCCGGAGATAAGATCGCTGCGCTCATTTTTAAACATAATAACGCTCCTCTTCTCTGGCTCCACGCACTCTTTCTGTATTGCACAGAGGGCTTAATCGTTTGTCACAATTATAACAAGGAGGATGAATCATACGGAACATATCCTGAAGAGACTTATATGAATATTACTGAACCAACTACATCATCTAAATGTCCTATCTGTAATGAGCCTGTTGATCCTGAATCGATGTCATGTGAACAATGTGGCAACATAATTGTTCCCGAATTACAACAGGAAGAAATTGTTATATCAAAACTCGTATCCAAAATTGATAAACCTAAATCTAGGCAATTATTAGAAGTATTCGGTGGATTAAATGTAAAAGTTCCTAATTACGCGCGAAATCAATCAGAATGTCCTTATTTACAATACGAATATGAAATTAATTACGTGTTTGCGATGGAGCGTTACTCAGATTTAGACATTGAACCAGGCATTAAAGGTGGAGACGATTGGGCCGCGTATGCGCGCTTGCCAGCACATTACATGGGTGATTATCCGAAGGATCTCGTCACATGTGAAGAAACATGGTTCAGACCATGTTCATATTTTGTGTTGAGTGAGGATGATGAAAAGATTTTACGACGATTGTTTCCTGACGGTTTTAAACTCGCGCGGGTCAACGATAAATTCGCTGATGCGGTTTCAGAGAAATTAGATTCGCATTGGACTCTTGTTTACAATCCACTGACTGATAATGTTCATTATGATCCCCTTGCTTCGCTCGTCGTTTCGGTCCAAGAGATTACGAATGACATCATTTCACTTGTTCTTCAAACGATTGAACATGGTATTCCACAAACACTCGCAGACCCCCAATTCTTAGATTTCAATGCTTACAGGCAGATGCGCGTCTCACCAGGTGCGATTATTCCCTCTAAAACGATATCAGGTAATAAACGTGTGTCAGATGGTTTCTATGAAGTAAAGACCGCAACTCTTTCTCAAGAGGTATTACCATTTGCGCGTAACATACAGGAATTAGGTCAACTCGTGACGGGCGCGCTTCCATCATTATTCGGCGGTTCGATGGAAAGTAAAACCGCATCCGAATATTCCATGAGCCGCGCGCAAGCTCAACAACGTTTGCAAATCACCTGGAAGACATTAACAGTTTGGTGGAAAGAGATATTCAGAAAAGCGATACCAGGATTCATTGAATCGATGCAAGATGACGAGCGTGATGTCAATCGAACGAAAGACGGTAATTTCATCAATGTGTTTATTCGCAAGGCTGAACTTGAAGGCAAAATTGGTAAGATTGAACTCGAAGCGAATGAAAATCTTCCCTTAACATGGAATCAAATTAAAGATGCGGTGATGCAACTCTTGCAATCATCGAATCCTGAACTCTTATCGATACTTGGCGCGCCTGAAAATTTACCAGTTATTCGACAGGCCATTGGCCTCAATGATTTCATTATTCCAGGTGAAGATGATCGGAATAAACAATATGAAGAAATTAAACTGTTATTACAGAGTAGGGTGATTACTATGCCACCCGATCCGATGATGATGCAACAATCATTGATGAGTGGTATGCCTCCACCGCCACCTACTGAGGTACCATCTATTGAAATCGATCCTGATATTGACAATCATATGCTTGAGTTTACTGTGTGTCGTGATTGGCTTGTGTCCGATGCTGGTCGTGTTGCTAAGTCTGATAATTCCGATGGTTATCGAAACGTTCTATTACATGCGAAAGCTCATAAAGATGTATTGATGCAACAGCAAATGGCACAACAACAGGCGCAAATGGCTCAATCGACTCTGCAGCCGAAGAGAAATCCGTTAGATAAGCCCGCACCAATTACTAATGAAGAAGATGTTCAGATGGTTCAATAATGCTCAATTGGATGAAATTAGCTTATGATTGTTTATATGAAGTATGGTCTTGTCATCGTGATCCAGAAAGTTCTGATTATAATAAATGTGATGAAGATCAATGTGCTTGGTGTGATAATGCCAAAATTGCTATGGCTGGACTTGCTGCTGCCATGAAGCAGGGGGAATGATGGCCGAATCAATTACAACACAACCCGATTTGAATAAAGATAGTATTCTGGACATTCTCAATGAACCAGACACCGAAACTATCAATTTGGATGTTGATAAGGGAAAAGAGAAAGAAGATGATGGAGAAGAAATTGAAGTTAAGAAAGATGAAAAAGAAGATGACGAACTTAAGCAACTTGAAGAGGAGCTTGAGGAGCCAGATGAAAGCAAGTTAGAATTAGAAACACCTGTTCCGCGACGTGAAATTCTCAAAAAATATCCAACCCTTTTCAAAGAATTTCCCTATCTCGAAAAGGCATATTACAGAGAACAACAATATACTGAACTCCTTCCGACGATTGATGATGCGAAACTCGCCGTCGAAAAATCAGGAACGTTAGATAAATTTCAAGAAGAGTTGATGTCAGGTTCAGTCGAAGGTGTATTAAAAGCGGTCAAGGAAACCGATGCGAACGCTTTTTATAAGATTGCAGATAATTACCTACCAACATTAGCCAGGGTGGATGAAAAAGCCTACTATACGATATTAGGAAATATTATCAAGAATACTGTTTCACATATGTTCCGTGAGGGCGATCGAATCAATAATGATACATTAAAAAACGCGGCAGCGATTGTTAATCAATTCGTATTTGGCACATCCGATTATAATCCACCTGTCAACCTTTCTGGGAATGGGCGCGATCCAAAATACGATGAGCAGGAAAATCGTATTAAACAACAGCAAGAACAATTCACAAAACAACGATTTGAAACAACGCGTGACGACTTGTCAAATCGAGTCGAAACGACACTAAAATCAACAATTGAAGCCTATATCGATCCGAAAGAATCGATGTCCAGCTATGTTCGTAAGACCGCAGGAAGAGATGCGATGGAGAATCTTCAATCTCTTCTTGACGGTGATTCTCGTCTAAGAACGATTCTTGATAAGATGTGGCAGAAAGCATTCGAGGATAATTTTAGCAAAACATCGATTGATCGAATCAAATCTGCGTATTTAAGTAAAGCCAAAACCCTGCTCCCCGCGGTCATTAAAAAGGCTAGGACCGAAGCCCTAAAAGGATCAGGACGACGTGTAGTTGAGGAAGAAGAAACTGATATCGAAACTAATGATGAAACTGAACGGCCAACGAGAAGGGCCAATCGAACTTCTCCATCTTCGTCTGGTGGGAAAAAACAGATTCCACAAAATATGTCCACATTGGACTATTTTAACCAAGACTGAGGTGTAATTATGGCCCCTGTAAATGAGGCGCAAGTTGCTGCAACGGAGTTGGAAAAAGTCTCGACAAAAATTACTACAGTTTTCGAGAGGGAAGATAAATTTTATGCCAAGATTAAGAAAAGGCCTGTAGAGGTTATCAGTAATCGACAAATGCGTCTTCCATTGGAATTGAGGCCAGGGGGTTCGTTTCAATATTTCAATGCCGATGGAGGCGATTTGGGACGCGGTGGTGGACCATCGTTCGACAAGGCAGTCGTTTCAGCAGTATTCATGTCAGAGAACATCGAATACACGAAACTGACTGAATGGGCGACTGATGATTCAAGAAAAGCGGTCATTAATTCCGTACGACGAATGACCGCGACTGCACTCGATGAGATGCGTCGTCAATTGGATGCACAGCTTCAACAATCGGGAAATGGTGTGATTGGAACAATCACTTCAGTGTCAACGACTGCTGGTGTTGATACGTATGTTATGACGACGGATGGATTCGGCGCGCGCTTGATGCGATTTGGTCAACTCGTCCAAGTATTCGATGCGACGCTTGCAACGAATCGTGGCTCGGGTACCATTACGTTGCATGACGTGGAAAATAAAACAGTCGCAGTCACGCCAGCAGTTGCGGGTGCGATTGCAACAGATGTCATTGTGACGGCAGGATTGTCCGCACCAACAAATCTACCTGGATTGTATGGCGTACCATATCACCATAGTAATGCATCGACCGGAACATGGCTCGGATTTACGCGCTCTGCTACGCCTGAGATTCGCGCGAATCGTGTCAATGCCGCATCGGCTGCGCTGACACTTCCTTTACCAAGACTTGCCTTGAATAAAATTGGTAATCGCCTTGGAATGGATTACAGTTTCAAACCAGAGGCATGGACCCATCCCGCGCAAGCCGCTGCGTATGAAGAAATTGGTCAGTTGATTTCGTTGATTCAGAAAGCGCCAAAGGCAGAGGGATTGAATCTGTATTTTGGTGATGATATGCAAATGGCGGGGGCTCCAGTGAAGCAACACTTTAACTGGAATCCTACGCGCATCGATTTCATCGTTGAAAGTGTGTGGGGGAGAGCGGAAATCTTGCCGATTGGATTCTATACGTCGGATGGGCGAAAGATATTTGAAATTAGAGGCGCGTCAGGAGGCGTGGCGACCGCGGAAATCTTCTATATGGTGGTTGGTATGCAATGCTTCGTCACAAACCCTGCCGGATGCTCGTACATCGACGGATTAAGTGTGCCCGCAGGTTATTGATGAACTTGATATGATTACATGGAAAGCCTACATATTGTGGGCTTTCTATGGATATATGACCGTATGAAATGAGGTGACACATGACCATTGCTAACGCTTCACGAAACATTCAAGCGGCGCTCCGTGATCTCGCTAACTCGAATGTTCTTCCTGTCGTCAATGCTGGTGTACCAACATCCGGTACATCCGGTACAGGAGCCGGATTGTGTGGAAAAGGCACAGTTCTAATTGATGTAACGAACGGTGGAGTCTATATCAATACGAATACAAAAGCCTCACCCACATGGACCGTTGTTAGTAATGTCACATCGACCGCTGTCAATGGATTACAAACGTTCGGAATTGCGCGCGCCCAGTTTGATCCATCATTAACAGCAGGTGATAGAACAGTAGCCGCGCATACATTAGGCGTGACGATTCCGAATAAAGCAATTGTGTGTGGTGGTGTGGTTCAGGTGAATACAGCGTTCGATAGTGCTGATGATACATCGACGGTTGCACTGTCGATTCAATCTGCTAATGATTTAGTGACAGCAGCGGCGGTGAGTGGTGCACCCTATTCAACGACAGGATTAAAAGCGATTACACCGAAAATCAATACACCAGAATCGACAGGTATCGCTCTCACAGCAGATCGTCTCATTATAGCAACAGTAGCCGTGCAAGCATTGACAGCAGGAAAATTGACGGTTAATCTCGTGTATCTCATGGGGGCGTAACATGGATCAAATGAAAGAGCCGAAAGCTGAAACAGTTGAAACTGAGACTGATAAAGTATTGAAAGAAGCTCAGAAGATTCGAGATGATTATGGAGGGAATGAGGGTAATATTCCTGTCCATTCTGAGTATTGGAATTTGATGAATCGGTATAGGGGTCTTGCTGCAAGAAATATTCGGTGAAAGCATGTATGGAATCGATCAGAGTTTTGAATAAACGATTAGAGGATCGATTTGGTCGATTCCATACGACTTCGTCACCGTTGTGGAGATTGAGTTGGAGCGAACATGAATATGAGAAGCGATATGGAACATATCGAGATTTCGTATCTGGAACGAATATTTTATTAAGAGAAGTGAGCGAAGTGCGCGAGACGAAAAAATATCCATATATTGAAAATCGATGGATTCTCGAACGACTCGTCGAAGTGCCAGAAATTAATCAGGATGAACTCACCACGAAACTTTCATATGAATGTATCTGGGCTTTCAAACTCGCGCAGCAACCAACATGGAATGCCATTGAATTTTTAGTTGATGTATGTCAGGAAGGTACGAATAAGCATAAGACAATCGATAAAGGACCCGGTCCTGAAGAAGCGATTGAAGAGAGACGAACAAGAATTGAGAAATTACATGAGGAATTGTTTGGTGACGAATCAGAAATCGCTGATGCATTGCATTGGGGACAAGGCGTGATTGTGCCGGGTAAATTTGGTGATGAAGAAATTTGATCCTATAATAATCATGTACAAATTGATGGCAAATGCTAGACAATTGAATGATTTATTGATTCATATTAGTGATGAATTAGAATTGAATGATTTAATTACATTAAATGAATTGAACGATAGATTTGAAAAAGAAATTGCAGAGATTGGATTGAAAACATGTGAATTGAGTGAAAAACTTCATCAGATGATTTTAGATGGTGGGAAGGAACCGCGTGAAATTCCCGATCGACGCATGGGTAATCTACGAAGAATAAATGAAGCAAAAGCCAGTTAAATGAAGGAAACGATTGCTAAGTTGTTGATTAAAGCCGCGTTATATTGTGTGGAACATCCAGGTAAAATTATGGAAATCGTGAAACAAATTCTTCGGGAGAAGAAATAATGCCTCTTCAGATGACAGCTCCGTGGTTGAATCCACTCGCGCGTCGTACGGTAAAAGCACCGCTCAATCCGCTTGATAAATCAACGATTATTTCTATTTTCTCACGCCCAATTCACGAAGTGAAACATACACTCGATCCGGGCACATTTGATATTCCTGCGGGTTCGGCTGAACATCCATCAATTTTAGTTGTGACAAGTTCATCCTGGTGGAAGGAACTGGACGAACATCAGCCCCTTTTAGAAATTCCTGTTTCATCAATTCAAGTTGCGGATTCGGTTGTAAAAGATTACATTAATACGATGCTTATGAGTAATGCAGGGGATGTAACACCAGGTGTATCGTATGTACCCGGAGAAGAAACAGTTCAATCGATTAAAATGAAATATCCCGGGATGATTCCTGATTTAATCAGAAAGCAATCGAATTGGTACCGCGCGCTAGTTAAATTAGGCGATAATTTATGGGCGCGAACGAATGGTAATCCCCTAGCAATTTCGGACGATATGAGGATCGCGGCGCGCGAACTTCAATTTGAAAAAGAATGGTTGAGAGATTTTCAAACAGTCGAATTGATTAAGTGTGTTGCCTGTGGTAGTCTTCGCAATGGTGTTTTTCCTGTTTGTTTACATTGCAAAACAATCGTTGATCGAGCCGCGTATGATAAGCTCGGATTGAAGTCGTTATGATCGCATCTGAAGTTCTCGACCGCGCGGCTGCGCTACTTAATGATACTGACAAGTCAATATTCACCTATCCAAAATTACTTCCTTATCTGAACATTGCCATAGACGATTTACAGGAAATACTCGAACTCAATAACATTCCAATCACCAATATTACATCATCTGTCTTTCCAATCGATACTGGTGATACGACTATCGAAACATTACCATCGAATTTAATTGAAATTCGTAATGTGTACGAAAGACCAACCGGAACAAATAATAATTTCGCATTGATGACGCGCGCTGAATTCCTTCCAAAACTCACCACGCCGATTTCATCATTCATGTATTGGACATGGATTGGTCAAGCGATTCAATTTCTAGCCACTAACATTCCTATCGATATTCGAATTGAATATATTGGCTCGATTCTTACAACGATTACGAATCCAACGCAATCGATCAATATCATTAATTCTAAATCATTCCTTTCTTATCGAACTGCTGCCCTTGCTAGCGCCTACATAGGTGAAAACAAAACTCGTTCAGATGAATTGAATAATGAAGCAATAAATGCGCAGGATAAAATGCTAGGAATCATTGTGAAGGGTGAACAGAATATGAGTGCGCGGCATCGACCGATGTATCGCAGGCGATAATGACTCTAAGAGATCATTCTGAAATCATAATCGAGCACTTCGAGGGCTGGTGGAGTAGGAATGATGAAGCTTGCCCTGAAAATTGCTTCACCGATTGTAACAACATAGTGTATATTGAGGATGGTTTTAAGACACGTGACGGAATAGATGTATGGGGTGATAATAATGCGTTCTATGGTAATGTATTACGAATATACACATTTGTTCAACAGGATGGGGAATCACTTCTCATCTTGAATGATGAAGGTAATATCTTTCATGATAAATCTCCGACTCCTTTAGTTCCAATTCTTAGTATACCGGAAATGACCGATTTCGGCTTCGTCGCTATCGCGGGCAGAGCCTATTTGACGCCATGTGATGGTGAGACGGGATTAGAGAACGAATATATTTATGTCTATTTAGGTGATGGCACTCCTGCGCGAATGGCTGGTGGAGATGCACCATCAATAGCCGGAGCATTTCCATTCATGGCCTTTCAATCACCTGATGATGGTGTGGTTGATAAAGGGGTTCATCTCATCGCAGTAAGTTATAATGGAACAACTGGTCTTGGCCCTGAAGTTTTTCCAGTAGTCAATTGCGAGGGAAAGAAACAGATTACACTCGTCAACATTCCATTAGGACCATTAGGAACGACAAGCCGAACGATAGCGATGACGCGCGCAATACCTGTCGAGGATTATGTCCCGGATCAAACTACTTACAGTTATTATCAAGCACTGGTTATTTCTGATAATATTACGGAGTCAATCAACATTAATGTGGCTGATACGGCTCTTACGGTAGATTTAACATCGTTATTAGGAGATGCTGATCCTCCTATCACGAATGTGCTTCTTGTTGAAAATACCTCAACTATCGGTAATTCTGAACCGGGGTTCCATTTGTTCGGTGTTGTTTATGAGACTGATACGGGTTATTTGACCGCGCCTGGCCCCGAATTTTTTAGTGGTCAAACGATGATTGACCTTACTAAAAAGGTCAAAGTATCAAATATTCCCGTGTCTGACGACACGTTTGTAGTAGCAAGAAGGATCATCGCAACGAAGTTTTTAGAAAATTATGATAACAACCAATTGGGTTACACTTTTTATTTTGTGCCAGATGGTCGTATTGATAATAATGTCGATACTGAAGTTGAAATATCCTTCTTTGATGCTGATTTGTTGGATGATGCAAGTCACTTGTTGGATAATTTTATTAACATCCCTGCCTCTGTAGGACTGAATACATATCATGGCAGGCTTATCGCCTGGACGACATTTAACGATATCTCACTTATGTATGTATCGGCGATTGGTGAACCGGAAGCGATTAGTCAGATTGATGGACTTTTGATTGCTCCACTCGATGGTAATCCATTAACAAATGGTCAAGAATTCCGTGATGTGTTGTATGGATTCAAGAAGACGCGCACGTACGCATGGAATGATAATGGTGATGCTCCAGCAAGTTGGCCTCTCACGGTCATTGATCAAGGTATCGGCGCATCTGTACATGGCATAGCTACAGTATTAGATTCAGGTGGTGTTAATGTTGATATGCTTGTGATTATTGATTACTCTGGTATCATGATATTCAATGGAAGTTATTTACGTCCTGAACTTTCATACAAAATTAAGGATTTTTGGTTCGCTATGCAACGAGACGCGTTCAAAAATATACAGATAATGAATGACTCTCTCACTCAAATTCTTTACATTACGTTACCTGATAAACAGATGATTATTGGTGATTATTCAAATGGAATGGACCCAAAATTGATTCGATGGGCGAAATGGTTATTCGATATTGACGTGACAACGATTACCCTGATTGATACGAATAAATTGATTATTGGTGCTAATGCGCAGGCTGAAACATCTGGGGTGGAGGTAGAATGACTTATTCATTTGTGTTGAAACATGATGAAGTAGAACTTGTTAATGTTGTTGATCAAGAATTCATTGGAAATAACTTAGGAATTTTATCTAAAACAATCGTATTTAAAATTCAAAGTGAATATCCTGATATTGATTGGAATAATGTAACCATCACGATTCATAAGTAAAATGCCTTTACCAAACTCAACTCCCGAAACGGCAATTGATATATCACTACTTTTGCCATATACAATTACTCAAACAACAGATGATAGAGATGGTGTATGGTTTAAGTATATAGGTCAACCAGGTATTACAATAATTGGTATTTTCGCCGATGCTACTCCGACTCGTTTGTATACACGTATTTATACGCCTGATGCTGTTACACCTTTTCCAGATACTTTATTTTATGAAAAAAATGTTCCTTATGAATTACCAGTTTTTGAAGGTATAACATATTACATCAATGTAGGTGGCTCGTCTAGTGGAGCACTTGTAACAGGAACATTTACATTATCAGTTATAAATGGCCCAAATGAAATTGCACCAGCAGGATCTATTTGGATTCATGATGATATAATTGGTTTTCCTCTTGCTATATTATCATCGATTACAGGTGAACCTATACAATTTAGGGCACCAATGGCGAATGGTGATACAGCTGATGTATTACCAAATGGAAAATGGTTAGTTGATGATACATATGAAAATAAACTAAAATTATATTCATCTCAAGCAGGTCTTTTAGCATCACTTTCAATTCCAACAACAGAAGTTCGGGCTAATCCAATTAAAAGTAATAAATCAAATAAATTTTATGTTGGTTATGTTATTGATACTACTTTGGGTGGGCGCGCTTCAGTTACTACGGTTAATGATGATGGTACATTTGGGCCAACAACGTGGGATTTGGGTGCAAATGGTTTAGTTGCATTGGCTCCATCTCCTGATGAAACTATTTTATATTATGTTCGTTCCAGCACTTTACCTACAAATGCTATAAAACGTTGGGACTTAATTAATAATCTTCCCTTATCTGATTTAGTTGCTAGTGGTATTTATGTTATTTTTGATAATTTATTAGTTTTGAATGACGGCACAATTCTTGTTGGTTATTTGACTTTAAGTGACCCATTTCTAATACGAGTTGTACGATATAATTCTTCTGGAACTGTACTCAATACATATGATTTTGCTGGTTTTTACTCAATCGTTGGGAAACTTGCTTATGCAATTGATGATCCAAATTCATTTTGGATTTGGTTACGTGTATCTTCATTCTCTTCAGAATTTCGAAATGTCAAAATAAGTGATGGGTCCACAATATCCACAACACCATCAGTTCCGTTATATGAAGCTGGTGTATATCAAGGAGATTATTCGCCAACACCTATTCGATTTGGTCATAGTTATTCATGTACATTCTTTATTCTTCGTGAAGAAATTCCTGCAATTTCGACAGTTGGTCGATTAATTGTCAATAAAATTACGGTTCCATCAGATAATATTACACCATTTGGTTTTATAACAGATGCTTCTGATGAATTTTCATTGGCACATGGTGAATCACAAACTATTGAGGATTTGTTACCAGGTTTATACTCAGTTGTAGAAGATGAGATCGAAAATTGGGGGACAGCGTATGATCCATCAAATAACACTGAATTAGAAGTGGTTGCTGGTGAAGATACAATATTGACTGTAATCAATACTCGTCTTTCTAATAAATTGAGTGGTCTTTACTACATTAAACTCGGTAAAACGAGTGATACATATCATCGTCAACTTCCCAGTGAAGACACGATTGATTTGAAGATTCCTGATCCATTCGCGGTCACTCGATTCCTAGGTGAATAAATGCCAGGCGAGAATATTCTTCATTTCAATGCGATTCGCCTCCGTGCAACGGGTGTTGGAAACCTCAAACTTGAGTTTATATCATTAGACGATATGAAAACTCAAGAATTGAAACCTATTCCTCTATTGTTAAGAACAGATAGAGAACCAACTCGCCTTGCCAATTTTATTTCTCAAAGAGCGAAATTGAAAATTTCGGTAACTCAAAAGGATGAGCGATTCGTGATTAATCGAATCATAATTTATGCGAAAGAACTCTATTCATCGTATCCTGGCTGATGACCAGATGAATGAAATGCTGGCTGAATTGGTAAAAGAATTGAATGGCGCGCCATCTATTATTCTTTTTGACGGTAAACCATATAAAGTTATTCCAACTGAATTAGCGGATCGTATTGTTAATGAGGCGAAGTCGGATGGACATTGAAGAGAAACGCAGTGGAATGGATCGTAGATCAAATTGGCGAGATGCTGTTGAAACATTGAATCGTAATCGTTTACTTCTCGATCAATTATTAATAGAAGTTCATGATCAATTAATATTCAGTGAAATACCAAAAGAAGAAATGATTCGTAATTGGAAATTTCGATTAAATCAGATTATTCAGATTTCTCGCATGTGACCTATGCCATCTACTCCCAAATTAATTGGTCCTGATTACGGTCGATTACGCACAACAAATGTTAATTCAAAGACACAGACATCGAATCCAGCGCTCTTTCAGACGGTCAATGGACTGATTGATGGTGTCAAACGATTTCAGGAATTCACCACTGCGAATTTTAGCACCCTAACCGGAACTGTATCATCATCACTGAATTCAGTATCATCGGCTCTAACAGCAATTACAGAACAAATTATCATTATTCGTGAACTCCTTGAATTGTACGCGCTTGAGGTGATCAATCCGATACCAATCGACACATCAATTGCGCCCGTCATAATTGATATTGGTGATTTACCAAACGGATTCAATCTAATTAAAGATGTGACGGGTAACGCTTCATCGAATAATATTACACTGACTGGAATTGTTGAAGAGATTACAGATCCAGTTATCAACACAGATTACGGCATGTTGCACATATTTGTTTTAGATGGAGTTTATTACAATTGGGTGCCATGAAGATTAGACCTATGCTGACGACTGATTTGGAAGCAATTCATGAGATTCACGAACGTCACTTCAAAACTGAATTTGAATTTCCAGACTTTAGCAAATTTTTAGGTATGTTTGTTGTCGAAAACGATTCACATATCATCGTCGCTGGAGGCGTTAAGGCGATTGCAGAATCAGTGGTAATTACTGATAAGGATTTCAATGCAAATGAACGGGTGCGCGCGTTGCACAAAGCATTGGACATATCAGAATATATGACTAGGGCTGTAGGATTTGACTCTCTCCATGCATACGTTACCGATGAGAATTGGTATCGGCAGTTGCAAGGAAAAGGATTCGTTTCGACGAAGGGGCAATCACTGGTGCTTCCTCTTTAAACCAGATTTTGAATAGATGTAAAGAGAGGGTATTTTTACGGCCAAGGGAGATGCAAAAAGGGTCCAAACGACAATCGATACACAAGGAGGTGGCGCCCAAAATCTGCAAAGTAATATGATGAATCAGATGATGGTACCAACCTCTCAGAATATGTATAATAATTATCTATCAGCTGTTCCACAGCAAATGGATGATTATAGGAAATTAATGGCTGGATATCAGGGCATGGCCGCTTCTGGTGGAGCAGGAGGATATTCACGTCCATCAGAGATGAATGAAGCGTTCGGTGGATATCGTGATTTCATGAAAACTGGCGGTTTTACACCACAAGGATTACAAGAAATCAGAGCGCGCGGTATATCACCGACTCGCGCGGTTTACCAGAACGCGCAATCGAATATTGATCGACAACGCGCGCTTCAAGGGGGCTATTCGCCGAATTATACGGCGGCTCAAGCTAAAATGTCACGAGATTTGGCATCAGGAATTAGCGACGCGAACATTAATGCGAATGCTGGCATCGCGCAAATGGTTCAACAAGGACGATTAGCTGGTACGCAGGGGATGGGTGGACTTTCAGCACAAGATGCTGCGCTCGCATTACAAGGTCAACAACAAGCGAATCAAATGCGATTAGGTGCATTAGGCGGTGCATCGAATTTGTATGGAACAACACCAGGCATGATTAGTACATTTGGTAATCAATTGAATAACGCGAATCAGAATTGGTTACAAGGACAACAGCTACAAAATCAGCTTGGTTTGGGTATGATGAATGCGCAAATTGGGCGTGCGGGTGTACCATCAACGGCGCAAAACGTGTTGGGTAATATTAAAACAGGATCAGAGATTTACAAGAATCTCGTTATGCCGGTAGGATAATTTATGCCATTTGGTAATCTTCGTCTACGTAACTTGTTTTCGCCATATCAAATTCCTGGTCCATCTCCCTATGATGTGCCAAATATGCAGATGGATAATAGTATACAAGAACCACAATACGTGCCACAATTACCACCGTTTCAAGTTCAGCCTACTGTGCCTCAACAAGTACCAGATGAAGATTGGACCGCGCGCTTTCAACAACTATATCAACCAGAGGAAACAAATATCAATCGAATGAATCAAATGTTAACAGAAATGCCACAACGACAGGAGCCTAGTAAATTAAGGAAAATTGGTGCAACAATAGCCGGATTAGGAATTAATCAAAATGTGATAGATCGAATCGCATATGCGCCGTATTATAGGCAAATGGGAGATTGGGAAACTCAATTTAAACCGGCGTATCAAGCAGCAAATTTAGAGCGACAAGAGAATATTAATAGGAGACAACTCGCGCAGAACGTGGCGCTGAGAGAAGCGGGGACAGCGAAAGAAACAAGATTAGCCGGAGAGAAACAACAGGATTTGGCAATTAAGCAACAGCGCGCGGACGCGATTGATTGGGCGCATAAGAATCCACATTTAGAATTGATTAAACAACCTGGTGGAAATTTGATGGCGCGCAATCCAATTACCAATCAAACTGCTCCGGTTTTGGATGGTCAGGGTAATCCAATTCCATCGAATATCATGACAGATAAGCAAATTATTGATTTGAAATTCCAGGGTGACATACAAAAATTAGATGTTCAAGGTGCTCAACGACAACAATTACAAGGAATTCGCGGTACACAAGCGATGCAACAAATCGGCGCGCACACTGCTGGCCAAAAGGAAGTTGAAGAAATTAGACAGAGTGGTCGAAAAGAATTAATACAAGAGAGAGCGGTAGCACCACCAAAACTAACAAATCAAACTCAAACCCAAATGGAAGGTGCTAAAACATTAATTCCATTAGTTGCTAATCTTGACAAACAAGCTCTTGATTTAGAAAAAAGAGGATTGTTTGGACCTTTAATGAGTCGATTGAGGGATCTTTCAGCAAAACATCTTGGCACAGTTGATTTTAACACGGCTCCTTCGGGTGAAGTTCAAAAATCATTCGAACAGCTTGGTAATGCAATACAGAACGATTCACAATTAATGTCACAATTTAGTAACGATGTAGCTGTTGGTAAATTCCTTACTGACCTTGGATTCTTGTCATCTGGTATGGGTAGAATTCACGGTGGCGCGCGCGGAGGTGGTTCAATTCAAATGATACAGTATATGAAATCCATAATTGGATCGCCCGGATTAGGTATGTTTCGTGGTCAATTACAAAGTGTTGGTGGTATTTTGGATAAATACGCGGCTGGTCCTCAAGGCCCATCAACTACGATGCCCAAAACCAAATTAGATGAAGCTCTGAATAAGATTTTTGGGGTGAAGTGATGCCTGACGAATTGCCCAAACCAAAAATACTATCAAAGAAGGATTTCGCCTCGAAATTGAGAGCCGAATTACCCGATTTAAAACAATTTTCGGATGATGAGATTGTTCATCAAGTATTACAATTACGACCCGATTTATTGGATAAAGTCGAAAATCCTATGGCAGGTGACGCGCAGGCCGCAGCGGCACAACAGCGCGCGCAAGACAAATCGAGTTTCTGGGGTCAACATCCTTATATTAAACAGGGTGTCAAAACTGGACTCGATACATTACCGGGACTTGGTGCAATTGGTGGTGGTCTTTTAGCTACACCCGAGACATTTGGCGGGGGTACAGTAATTGGGGGTGCGTTAGGTGCTGGTGCTGGACGGGGATTACGAGATATTTCTACTCAACTTCTTGGATTGGAGGATACAACACCAATGCAAAAAGCTGCGAATATTGGTGTAGACACGGCTATTGCAGGATTAACACCGGGTGTAGTGAATGCAATTAAAGCGCCAATAGAAAGTGCGCGATTGGGCGCGCGTAGTTTCCTCAATTTGAAAAATGCTGCAACGCCAGAAGGATTACAACGATACACGACTCCACCATTCTTAAAGAATTTCGCTGCACCGGAACAATTATCATCATCAGATGTTCCGTATATTCAAGGATCACCACCAATCGTTGGGAATCAATCATCATCAATTAAAATTAATCCTTCAACAGAACGTCTGTTTGAACAAATGATGCAGGAGGAACGGCTCAAACGAATGTTCTCAAAATAATTCAATCAATCTGTTTAGCTGCGCTTTCAATATGAATCATTATTCGGTCCATTAATGAATTCAATAATATTACATCATCAATAATTCCTATGTTACGATCATAATCATATTCAATTATTTCCTTTTTAATCTTTTCTCTCATCAAACTCAACACCAATTCATTTTTAATTCGACTCATCACTTATTTCCATTATCCTTCCACCGTCAACCCGCCTCACATTCGCTGCTCTCTTCCCTTTTGGCGTATTGAACGGCTCAAATTCTAATTCAATTTTATGTCCTTTACTATAATCTACTTCTAAATCCTCCCAAAAGCCATTGAAATCAGATTTGTGAAAAAAATACTCTATTTCTTGCTGATTCTTGATGAATCCAAAGTTTTTATTCTTAACGATGCCTCGAAGTTTGCCCTTCATAGAGCCTCCGGTTTAATAAAGTGCGCGTGGTCTACCTCTTCATATTCCATACATTGAATAACTAATTGAGCTTCGCCACAAACTGGACATAAATATGGAATTTTGGTCCACCTATTTCTAACTATCTTGAGGCATAAAGGACATTGAAAGACTGTTATTTCAATGAGAGGTTGATTGACAATGTTTTCGTCCATCACAATTCTCCATCAAAAATCTCGAAAATTATAATCATCACGAACAAATCCAGCCGCGTTTTTATGACCACCTCCATTATACTTCTTCGCTATTTCTGACACATCAAATTCACCAATTGAACGTAAACCCCATTGCACTTTACCATTTGGTTTAATGGTGAAGTATGCGGAAAATGGATAATTTGACAATTGTTTACATAATTCATTTCCAATTTCACTAAATAACATTGTCGCATTTGCAATCGGCACTTCATATCCAGCAATTTTACCAAACCATGCGAATTTAGCTCCAGTTTGAATCATTGTATTTTTGTATCGTTCGATTGATTCTCCACTTTTGATCACCCCTTCTAAATCATTATCTAATGTTCCATGTAACCTTGCGTAATCTATAATAGTCATAGGAAATGATTGAATGAACGCATTCACCTCTTGAGACGCGCGCTCTTGGAATAACCACAAATCTCGATCCTTAATGTATCGAATCAGATTTGGAATCGGTTGATTAGGAAAGAAATGTTTCCAGACCATAGTTGCGCCGGATTCATTCATATCGAATTTACAAAAATCTAATCCCTCACAATTGGCTTGCGCTGTTTTATGATGATCGAGCACAATGATCGGCGCTTTATCGGCTAGTAGTTTCATCAACTCGTGCGAGAAACTGAAATCCACAATTACATATTCATCATTGATATTTGCATTCTCGTAACAGTCTTGCATCAAATTATGTTGCAATTTTTCATCATCGTAACCTGCTGGAATGTATTTCACTTTTTTTGGGTCTGTTCCAAATTTAAGTGAACATACATAAGCTGAAGCCATTCCATCGAAACAATTCTTGTGGTAAATCACATTAATCATCGTCTCACTCCTTATTCTTCCTAAATTTTCCTGAATAAAATCGTCTTAACTCCTCTACCTGATTTCCGGGCATCTCATAAACAATATTATTTCCAATTGATCTTGTAATAATCATACCTGAACTGTCGAAGGATTGCATCAAATCATCTAACTCGTCTGGAGAACCATAATCTAACCAAAGTTTCTTAGTCAACATAGTACGTGTTATTTGATGATTATCTCTGCTAAATAGCTCTGCTATTATTTTCGACTTGAGAGCTGCTGTATTACTTAATCCTGACATGGCCTGAGTCGTTTTGCGCGTGCTGCCGACCAGTTTTTGACATACATCAATCGCCTCGCTCATACTCTCAGGATCGATTTCTAGTTTCGGTTCTCTTGATAATGATAATAGCATCGCTACCTTAAGGACGGAGTCACCGAATCGATTGAGTGTTCCAGTGTTATCTTTGATTCCGAATTCATCAATTTCTCGATAGAACTTTTCATACCAATCTTGATAAATCGCGCCCGTTTCGGTATAATATTCTATTTCGTTTGTGGCCGAATTAGTTCTCGGTTGCTTAAAATCATTTGTTCGTTCTCTACTGCCTAATGGCTTAAATTCTCCTTTTAGCTTCGCTAATTCAATGAGATATTCAGATGATTTCTTATAATTTGGTGGATTTCTTAATGGCACGAGGAGTGAGTTAAGACGATTGCGCTTTGCCTCGTGAATAATGAAAGTGCGCGCGATATAACCTCCCTGAATGACCGAACGATTAAAGAAATCTTCAGACATCGCATCATTCGTCGCGGTTAACATCGTAATAGTTGGATTTTTGAGAGTGAATGTCTCCATTTTTAGGAGCGAGCGCCATTGACCGATATTATACTGCCTATCGTATAAATCAGTCAGAATCTTCGTTGCGACAGGATCTTCGACTATTGATGATGATAGTTCGGACGAACAAATAAACGCTGTTGAATCGTTCCCGACGATCTTACCACCCGGAACGGTTTGCGCAGTGCCCATTTCTTTTAATATCGCTTGGATTGAACTCCGACCCGAGATGATTCGTGTATTGTTAATCGCTGATACCATCTGTTTAGCGGCAGAAATACTTGGCCCCTTCTTCAGACCTGAATCTGCGTGTAACATCACGTAGATGTTTGGGTAGAGTTTGTGAATGTATCGATTTATACAAACATTGTCTTTGACTATGGCTGATATTGTGGCTAACCCTGCCCACATGTAAAACGAAACTGGCGACTCAAGCTCATTATGCTGCTCAATAAGATCGTTTATCCAATTCATTTTCTTTCATTTCAATCGACCAAAAATGATCTAGGTGATTCATTTACTACTTTTAGTAATGGCTCATCATGAAATTTTAATTTCTTTAATTCTAAATAATTCGTTCCCACTTCTATCTCGCAGGGGATAATCAATTCGCTTCGCGAAATCGAACATGTTTCAAAATTTATTGGTCGCTCGAATTCATTTTTTACAATAGGTACAAAATCATCTAGTTCGCTTTCGCTCACCATAAATAGCAAAGCATCGTGAGATTCAAGAACAATTTTGCAGGATGGAAACTGTGATTTGATGCGCATTCCAGCGGCTTTCGTGTTGTCCGAAACCGCGCGCTGCGGTAAATAACTGAATGCCTGTCTGAATAATTCATCATCGTATCGCTCATAAAATGTCCTCCTCCCACCATAACGACTATTTATGCCATAAGGAATCGGTGCGATGAGCACTCTATTTTTCTTCAAACACTCAATGACTGATGTATGGAAGATTTGTTGAATTTTAGGTTGTTTCGTGTGGAATATTTTCAATGCTTTATCACATAGGGATTCGTCAACTTTGATCGGTATTTTGTATTTGCGCGCTTGGGTATTAATTTCGACTTTAGCTCGTCTATGACTCGCACCAAGATGCGCTGCATGTCTTAATGTTTTGCCCAGAAAACGTATAGGATGTTCATATCCTAACACTTTTTTACTATATGATGCTTCGGTTCCTCCCATGAACCAACTTGCGGTCAAGCTATGATAGTCGTGAGTATCGATATCAATTAATGCATTTTCATCATTTGCTAATTTAAAAACTACTCTTGCCTCGGCTTGTTGTGAGTCACAATTTACGAATATTAAACCCATTGATGTTTACATACTAAACATATCCAAGTAGGCATAACTAATTTGGAAAAATAATTATGGATACCAATTTTATCTGATCCACATTTCGGGCATTTAGATGGTTTCATGGTATTAACATACTTCTTATATCATGTCCCACTTCACTGTGTTTTGTAATTGTTTGAAATGCCATACCTAATGACCGCTTCTTTTTCTTACCATTTTCATCTATAACTTCCACATAAGGTCTGATAGGGGGATCTTGTAATGAAGTCGAACTACGGCCAGTGTCCAAACAAGGAAAATAACTTGTTCGTAATCTGCCGTCAAAATCTGGTAATGCCAATACATATGTGCCGATAGTTTTCCTGACTTGACGATTTTCTAGTATTAATTCTATTATTTTTATATGTTCCTCATTTTTAAATGACTGAAGATTTAATAGTGATACTAATTCTTCCTCCCCAGTTCCATCACGGGGAGGCATCTTTAATTTGTCGAATAACAATTCCTTCACTTGTTTAGGTGACGCGCAGTTTACGTATTCACTTGTTAATTTGAATAATTCGTATCGAATCTGCTCATCTCGTTTGATATATTTCTCTAACAATTCTTTCCTTCGATCCTCATCGATACCGAATCCAACATGTTCCATCTCTTGATAAAAATCGGGAAGTTTCATCACAAAGTTATAATAAAATTCACGCTGACCAATTTCTTCTAACTCTTTCTCCATTTTGATATCGATTTCCTTAGTCACCGCCGCGTCTCGCGCGCACCCAATGAACAATTCATTCAAATCAACATTCCATTTATCCTTCTTTTTATCATACTCGCCATACATCGTCTCATCTTTGTAAAATGGTTCCTCTGTATAAATCGATGTATTGAATCCGAGGTTTTTGGGGAGTTCGGGATTGATTGTGAAGGCTTTTAACATCGTGTCTGAATGAATCGCGCGCACGATGAATCCTAATCGTTTCAATTTGTCTCGATCGTAATTGAAATTCTGCCCGACCACATCATGATTTGATAAGAATTCAGCCAGTATTTGCCAACACACAATTAAATCGGAATCAGGTATTGATGATATGCCATTCACATTCCATAGCGGGATGGTCATTCCTTCATGTGGTGTGAAAGCGATACCTATGCAGGCAGGAATACAATTGAGTGATTCAATATCGATTGATGGGTGCTTGTGACCTTTATATTTATCTAAGAACTGTTTGAGATGATAACTGGATTGCGCGACTGACAATGTTCTGTGAGGGAGATTGATTTCTGGGAATGATGATTGATGAAGCGCGCGTTTGAAATCGAGTATCATCACAATTCGATTATAGTAACCTTTAAACTCTCCACCTGTCGCCTGATGTAATAAGTGCGCGGGATGATACGTCGCGACGAACTTTCGGCCCATACCGCTCATTATGCTGCCGCGATAATGACCAATTTCAATTCGACCACTTAGCGCCCATAATGCAGTCTTACCTAACGCGAGTATGCAATTCGGTTTAATCGCGTTGATTTCGGCTTGTAACTCCGATAATTGCTCATCAACATTGATTCCAATCGAAGCCGCGCGCTTCCACGCGGGAATGAATTTACCCTTTGGATTTTGTGGAATTTCGTATTTGAATACATTGGTTATCCAGCAATCACCACGATTGATTCCGCTTTCTCGGAGAAGACGATCTAACTCTCGGCCACTAGGTCCAACGAATGGTTTACCCGCAGCTGTTTCTGCGAATGAAGGGGCTTCACCGATAATCATGAGTTGAGCGCCTACAGAGCCGCAGCCACATACATATATATGCTCTGGTCCCATTATCTATCCAACACCTTAGCGCGAATCGCTCGAAATCCCTGTTTTTCTGTTTCCTGAGGTGTAAATTCGACTATCATTCCTTTACGTAATTCAGTAAAGTGAATTGTATCATTCATTAAAGCCGTCCAATGCATAAAAATTCGAGTGAATGGAATATCTTTTGATATAATAAATGCGTATCCTTTTTCGGACACTTTGATGATTTTTCCTTCAACCCGAACATCTTCATCGTTCTTCTCCGGCCGAAGATGTTCAAGTGCTTCTTTTTCTAGTTCTTTAGTTTCAAAATACTTACGAAAGAATTCGACCATCTCATCTCCCACTATCCAATTTGATTAGTTTTTGAAGTTTAGCGAATAATTGTACCCAACATTCATCTTTCACAATTCCACCATACGCATCTTCTGCATTGTTCACTTGACACTTGATATCTTCTAGCTGTTTTAAAATCTCGTCCATTAATTGATAATTTATCATATAATTTATCGAAGGGAAAGCGGACACGCGCTCTGTTATACAGCTCGTAGAGCTAAGTTGAGTGCGTGTCCTATCACCAAACTAATTGAACCTGCCCCATCTATGGCCTGTTAATGTATCATCTATCCACGTGAGCATAGATGATTAGGTATTTGTCCAATCAATCTGATGAATCTCATTTATCTGATTTCGGATCGATTTCGTCATCAGCCTCTTCATCTTCGGTATGTTCGGTTTCGTCATCTTCACTATCCTCGAACTCAATTTCATCATCTTTATCATCATTTTTGTCTGGAACTGATTGTGATTCTACTCTCATATCATTCCTCCTTAAAAGAAAAAGTGGGATGTCGCCACACATCGCAAAAGCGGATGTGACCACCTTATTTGTCCGCGCGCGAACTTATTCGATGGCATCCCACATCTCGCTACGCTCAATACTGGTGATTACTTTCCATGCGCCCATATTCTGTGCCAGCTAATGCTGCTACAAATGCGCGTACGACTTATATTGCAGTCCACATTAGACCAGGGAATTTGTAATCCTTACCGGGTGCCATGACCAGCAATTTGTGTTATGCCGCGCCCGAGCCTTCGACTGGTCTTGGCGCACGATATTTATGTTCCACTCGATTCACCTGGCGCCCCTGCCAAATACCATTCTCAACGAATACGTCCAATTCCTTTCCTTCGGCCGCGGCCAATTCGTATCTCTTACCTTCAGTGGGAACTTCACCAAGAGATTCGAGGAAACCACGCGCGAATCCCATTGCCTTACTATTGAAATTCCAATCGATTGCGACACCTTCGAATTCTTTATCTCCAGTGTCGGCATTGTACAGGATAGTTCCTTCTACTGGATAATTAGTTGATGGTGAACGACCTTCTTTTGATGCGGCGGGCTGCTCACCTACTGA
>Ga0210378_10000055_pt1 | contig 47667 bp, 39 predicted proteins | sample PLM1_60_b1redo_FD_155465 | JGI IMG/M metagenome (GOLD analysis project Ga0210378, IMG submission 155465) | Groundwater sediment microbial communities from an aquifer in East River, Colorado, USA - PLM1_60_b1 redo | ecosystem: Environmental > Terrestrial > Soil > Riparian zone | place: USA: East... | reverse complement strand
CTGCCACCCGCGCTCAGCCCTGGCTGACGCCGACGGCGTGCCATCGACCCTCGTCACGGGCCACGCGGTTGCGTGAACGTTCCCGCTGACCAGCGACAACACCACTCCGCTCTCGCTGAATAGCTACGAGCAGACGACGGCATGGAAGTTCCTGATCCGCGATCGGGACAGCAAGTTCACCAGGGTGTTCGATGATGTCTGGCGCTCCACTGGCAGCGAGGTTATCTGCACGCCGGTTCGGGCGCCCAATGCCAACGCATACGCCGAACGCTGGGTTGGGACGGTCCGCAAAGAATGCCTCGACCAGCTGCTAATCATCGGCCGCCAGCAGCTTGTCCGCGTCCTGCGGACCTATGTCGAGCACTACAACCGGCACCGTCCACACCGCAGCCTGGGCCACGTGGCGCCCGTGGCGTCGGTGCGTCCCGGATCGAGGAGCGCACCGGCCTTTGGTCGGCTGCGGCGCCGTGACCTCCTCGGTGGGCTGATCCACGAGTATGAGCCAGCAGCATGACGAGCCGACTTCTGACACCCCACGGCCCTTCGCATGGGGAGAGCCCCACTTCGCTGGGCTTCGTCGGCGCCTTCCGGCTCAATGCAACAGTGCCTGGCCGATCCATAAGGATGCGCAGGCTGCCTGAGTGACCGAAATATCTGGCACCCACACGCTGAGTTCGCTCCAGTGGGTGCGAAGTTGCGGCTGGCTTCTGCCCGAGCGGGCCAGTGCTCCAGACCCCGCGTGGCGTGCGCGCCGTGCGCCGGCGGTGAGGCCACCCTGGAATGACCATGCTTAGCGAGGCGGTCTGGCGGGTTACGTCGCTCTGCGTGACATGTGCGCCTAACATGCGTACAGTTGGGGCATGGCAACAAGACCCGTCAAGGACGACCGGCTGCATGTACGGCTGACCTTGGCGCAGCGGGCACGTGTCAACCAGGCTGCTGCGGCCGAGGGCCGCACGGTGACGGAGTTCGCACTTGCCGCCCTGGCCGAGCGCGCCGAGCACGTGCTCGCCGACCGGCGGCTGTTCGGGCTCGACGATGCGGCATGGGAGTCCTTCCAGGCCTTGCTGGACCGGCCGGCGCAGGTCAGACCGCGGCTGGCCGAATTGCTCGCACGCACTCCGCCGGCTGAGTGAGCGCCCGCTACAGCGCGCCGGCGCCATTGACGGCCGATCACGACCTGCGCGGCTTCTCGTGCGGGGATGCGGCACTGGACGAGTGGCTGCGCCGGTACGCGCTGGTGAACCAGGCCAGCGGCTCGGCCCGCACCTACGTGGTGACGCCGGCTGTGGGCGGGCGGGTGGTCGGCTACTACGCCATCTCCTCAGGGGCGGTGGCCCGGACGCAGGCCACAGCACGAGTGGCCAAGACCATGCCGGAGCCGGTGCCGGTGCTCCTACTCGGCCGGCTCGCCGTGGACCAGGGCGAGCAAGGCCGCGGCCTGGGTGCGTACCTGTTGCAGGATGCGATCCTGCGGACCCTGCAAGTTGCGGACCAGGTCGGGGTGCGGGCGCTGCTGGCCCATGCGGCGAACGAGCAGGCAGCCGCCTTCTATGCCCGGTTCGACTTCGAGCCGTCCCCTACTGACCCGCTGCACATGCTCCTGCTGCTCAAGGATGCCCGCACCAGCTTGCGGCAGGCTGGCCGGAACTGACTCGATCGTCGTCGGGTCTCCCAGCTCTCGCCGCCAATTAGGGGTTTACTGCCATATCCGTGGGTGGGTCACGTCCGTCCTGGCAGGGGTGGGCACAGCCCGCCGAGGCTGAGCATGGCCAGCCCGATCAGCGCCTGGGGGGAGTGGAACCCGAACGCGACTCGGGCCAGCAGGCGGATCTTGGTGTTGGTCGACTCCACCAGCGCGTTGGACAACCTGTAGGGCGCTGAAACTCCGATTCGCGCCATGAGCAGGCGTTCCGTACCATCCCTCGATGCTCTTCATGCTCTGGCTGACCGTCCGCCTGCTGACCCGCCTGCTGGTCCTCCCAAACGCTGACGACAGCACCAGGGACCTGGAGATCCTGGTCCTGCGGCATCAGCTTCGGGTGCTGCGCCGCAAGACCGGCCGTCCCAGATTCACCGCAGGCGACCGGGCCCTGCTCGCCGCCGCCAGCCGGGTGCTCCCCAGACAGCGGTGGGCATCGTCGTTTCTCGTCATGCCCCAGACGCTGCTGCGCTGGCACCGCACACTGGTCCGACGGAAATGGACCTACGGCAAGGAACCCACGCCTGGCAGGCCACCGATCGACCCGCAGACCGCGGCGCTCATCCTGCGTAGGGTTCCTGGGAGGAGCCAGGTGAGCGAATCGAGGTCGCAGGTCAAACCTTGCCATCTCCAAGCGGATGGTCTGGGAGGCGTATCAGAGGGTCAAGGCCAACAAGGGCGCGGCGGGTGTTGACGGGCAGACGATCGAGCGGTTCGAGCAGAACCTGAAGGGGAATCTGTTCAAGCTGTGGAATCACCTCTCGTCGGGGAGTTACTTCCCGCCGCCGGTCAAGGCCGTGGCGATACCAAAGGCAGGGGGCAAAGGGGCCAGGGTCCTTGGCGTGCCCACTGTGGCCGACCGGATCGCCCAGACGGTGGCAGCCGCATACCTGGAGCGTGAGGTGGAGCCTGTGTTCCACCCGGACTCCTATGGCTACCGCCCAGGGCGGTCGGCGCTGGACGCGGTGGCGGTCTGCCGGGAACGCTGCTGGCGAAACGACTGGGTGATTGATCTTGATGTCCGGGCGTTTTTCGACAGCGTGGACCACTCGCTCATGCTTAAGGCGGTCGCACGGCACACCGACCAGCAATGGGTCCTGCTGTATGTCAGGCGGTGGCTGCAAGCGCCGCTGCAGCAGCAGGACGGCACCCTGGTCGCCCGGGATCGCGGAACCCCGCAGGGCTCGGCGATCTCGCCCGTGTTGGCGAACCTGTTCCTGCATTACGCGTTCGACACGTGGCTGACGCGCACGTTCCCGGCGGTCACGTTCGAACGGTACTGCGATGACGCGGTGATCCACTGCGCGAGCGAGGCGCAGGCCCGCCAGGTGCGGGATGCCCTCGCGCAACGGTTGGCGGCAGTCGGACTGGAGTTGCATCCAGACAAGACCCGGATCGTGTACTGCAAGGACGGCACCAGGCGGCGCAACCACAAGCACACCTCGTTCACCTTTCTCGGCTTCACGTTCCGCGCCCGCAAGGCACGCGGCAAGAACGGCCGGAACTTCACGTCGTTCCTGCACGCGATCAGCAACGACGCCCTGAACAAGGTCAGCGGTGAGGTCCGCCGGTGGCGGCTCCACCTGCGTACCGGCCACACCCTCACCGAGCTCGCGCACGCCAGCAACCCGATCGTGCGCGGCTGGACGGGAGTACTACGGCGCGTTCTACCGCACGGCGCTCCCATCCCCTCCTCAAGCGCAGCAACGCCTACCTGCTGCGCTGGCTCCGCAAGAAGGACAAGCGGCTGCACGGGTCCAAGAACGCCCGGCGGTGCTGGGACGGCATCACCCGCCGTGACCCCGGCATGTTCGCCCACTGGCAGTGGAACCGCGCGGCCTGGTGACCAGGGCGACAAGCCCCCGGTGAGCCGAGAGGCTCACGCCGGGATCTGCGGGAGCCGGGGGGTGCAACTCCCCCCGGCCACCCGACCAGCCATCACCTGGCACCTACAGAGCCAACTGGCTGCCCCGCGGACGGAGCGCAGCACCGCATAGCTCGTTCGTCGTGATCGCCTCGAATAACCGTATTATCAACCCTGGCTCATCACTCCTCAAGATGGACGATCGGAACATCAGCGCTGGTTGTCCCCTGCTTGGTCCAGAGAACCAAGACCATCTAGAGTTGTTCGAGTGTCTCAAGCTATATAGGAGGATCGCGCGAGGAGGGCTGGTGACCCCGGAAGGCGAGCAGGCCCTTGGCAGCAGGTACCTGCTGCACGAGCCCATCGGGCGAGGGGCGATGGGCAAGGTGTGGAAGTCCTCGGTGCGCCAGACTGGCGCCCTAGTCGCTATCAAGGTGCTGAACACGGAGTTCAGCGAGGACCGCGAAGTGGTTGCCCGCTTCGTCCAGGAGCGGTCTGTCTTCCTCCGGCTCGACCATCCCAACGTGGTCCCGGTCCGGGATCTGATCGTCGAGGGCTCGACCATGGCCGTTGTCATGGACCTGGTCGAAGGGCCGACACTCCGCCAGGTCCTGGCCGAGCCGGCGGCGGTGGAGCCCAACGTCGCCTGTCGGCTCGGCGCCCAGATGGCGGCTGGCTTGACGGCCGCCCACGCGGCCGGGGTCGTCCACCGGGACCTCAAGCCCGAGAACGTCCTGCTCGAGCCGGACAGATCGGTGGCGCGGATCACCGACTTCGGCATCGCCCACCTGACCTACGGCGCCTCCATCACGCGCGCCACCCGCATGATCGGCACCCCCGAGTACATGGCGCCGGAGCTTGCACAGCGCGGACCCGTATCCGCCGCCGTCGACATCTACGCGCTCGGCGTCATCCTGTACGAGATGCTCGCTGGAGCCCGCCCATTCGATGGGGATCACCCGATGGCCGTGCTCCGCCGGCATGCCGAGGAGCCACCTCAGCGTCCCAGCGGTCTCTCGGACGAGCTGTGGGAGCTGGTGGCCGCCTGCCTCGCCAAGGACCCGGCCATCCGTCCCGAGGCCGCCGATCTCGAGGAGCGGCTGCGGGCCTTGGCCTCCGGGACAGCGTCGCCGCCAGTGCCGCGTCCGTCGACGGCCGACGATCGCCCAACCCGAGCCCGGCTGCCTCGGCCGCGGCCCCAGTCGCCGACCGCCTCCGAGGCCAAGCGCCGGTGGCCCTGGCCGCCCTGGTGGCGCCACGCGCTTGCCCTCGGCCTCGTACTCGCGATCGGATTGCCGGTCGCCTTGCTCGCGCGGCCGTGGGATCGGTCCAATGCCAGTGCCAAGCGCTCGCTGGCCCGCCCACCCGCAACCGACAGGACGGCTGGCACGCCGGGCACGAGCATAGGGCCGACCGGGAGCGGCGATCCGGGTGGTTCCGGCGGTCCCAGCGGCGGGGGGTCGCCAGGGACAGGCGGGAACGCCCCGCCCGGCTCCGAGGGTCCTCCCTCGCCCCCGTTGGGGTCCGCTACGACCCGCCCGGCACCTCCAAAGAAGTGCGGCACCGACGTCGGCGGCTGGCACGTCGGCATCGCAGCCCGGTCGCCGTCCGCCTACTGGCTCGCCACGACGGGCGGGAACGTCGTGGGCTTCGGTGGTGCTCGTCCGTGCGGCCAGTCCAACCCGTCGGGGACTGTCGTCGGCATCGCAGTCGGGCGCGGCACCCAAGGCTATTGGCTCGCCACCAGCGCGGGTGACGTCCTCACCAGGGGAGAGGTCAAGGATTACGGCCCGGCGACTAGGCTTCCGCTGAACAAGCCGGTGACCGGGATCGCGGCGACGCCGAGCGGGCACGGGTATTGGCTCGTTGCCGGCGACGGCGGCGTGTTCACCTACGGCGATGCCGGCTTCTACGGGAGCATGGCCGACGAGAAACTGAACGGGCCGGCGATCGACATAGCGGGGACGCCGAGCGGACGCGGCTATTGGCTGGCGGCAACGGATGGCGGGGTGTTCGCCAAGGGTGACGCCGTCTTCTACGGCAGCCTGGGGGACAAGCCGCCAGACAGCAAGGTGACTGGGATCGCGGCGACGCCGAGCGGCCGGGGCTATTGGCTGGTGGCCGAAGACGGCAAGGTGTTCAGGTTCGGCGACGCGCGCTACCTCGGCGACATGGCTGGCAAGCCACTCAACGAGCCGATCACCGGCATCGAGGCAAGTCCCGAGGGGTCTGGCTACTGGCTGCTGGGCGGGGACGGTGGGGTCTTCCGCTTCGGCAGCGCCAAGTTTGCTGGATCCAACGGCTGAAACGCGATCAGATCGCGATTCCCTCGTTACTATCGAAGTACGCAAACATCTAGGCATGGATGAACCTGTCTGATAGCGTCCGCCGTCGTCCGCTAAGGGCTCGCCGGCCAATAACCTGGCCAGATCGAGTCGCTTACCTCGGTGTGCCGGCGCTGGAACGACCAAGTTATTGACCCGCAGGCCCTAAGCATTGCCACGGGGGAGCGGTGGATCGACCACTCGGGAGCGCGTACGTCCTGCACGAGCCCGTCGGTGCTGGCGCGATGGGGACGGTGTGGCGCGGCTCCGAGCGGGCCACCGGGGAGCGGCTGGCCGTCAAAGTGCTACGTCCGGAGCTGGCGGCGGACGCATCGACGGTGACCCGCTTCGTGCAGGAGCGGTCCATCCTCACCTCGCTGCGGCATCCCCACCTGGCGCGAGTTCGGGACCTCGTGGCCGAGGGCGACACCTTGGCGATCGTCATGGACATGGTCGAGGGCGGCGACCTTCGCCGGCTGCTGACCGCGTCCACCACGTTGCGCCCGGGTCTTGCCTGCGAGCTGCTCCGCCAGGTGCTCAGCGGGCTCGGCTTCATCCACCAGGCTGGCGTGGCGCACCGCGACCTCAAGCCCGAGAACGTGCTGGTCGACCTGCAGGTGGCCGAGCGACCCGTGGCCCTGCTCAGCGACTTCGGCATCGCCCGCATCGTCCACGGAGCGTCCCTGACCCGGCTGACCGGGCTCATCGGCACCCCCGAGTACATGGCCCCGAGCTGGCCGAGCGCGAGCACGGCGGCCCCGCGGCGGACGTGTACGCCGCCGGGATCGTGCTCTACGAGCTGCTCCTGGGCCGCACGCCGTTCGCCGGCGGCCATCCCGTTGCGGTGCTCCGGCGGCACCTCGACGAGCCGCCATGCCTGCCGGCAACGCTGCCGGACCCCCTCCGGCAGCTCCTGGCCGAGCTGCTGGCCAAGGCGCCGACCGCCCCGCCCCTCGACCCCCTGCCGCTTGCCTCCGGCGACGCGTCGCCGGCGGCCGGCGCCTCAGGCAGCCACCCGGACACAGCCGACGGGCGCGCGACGCGGGTCGGAAACCGGCAGGCGGCGCAGCCAGCCGGACGGTCCACGGAGTCGCAACCCCCTGGGCGCCGGCGGGTCGACCACCTCACCCGGCGGCTGGGCCGTGCCCCGGTCCTGGCATGCGCCGTCCTGCTCGTCGGCCTCGCGGCCGGCGCGGTGGCGTGGCCGCGCCAGCCGCGGCCGGCGGCACCGGCCGAGCTCGCACTCGCCCCCGTCATCCACGGTAACGGGCTGCTCGTGACCGAGAACTGGCGGCTCGACGGGCGGCGTGGCGAGCGTTTCCACGCCACCATGCACATCCTCAACCCGACCAAGCGGCCGATCACCGGCTCGGTCGACGAGGTGGTCCCCAAGGCGCTGGCCGCATCGGTCGAAGGCATCCACTTCACCCCGGCTCCCGACCGGGTCGTGCGGCGCGACCCGGTGGTCCGCTACGGCGTCAAGGCGCTCGCACCCGGTGGGACCCGCGAGGTCACCTACGAGATCGCGGTGGCGCCCGCGAGCCGCCTGGAAGCACGGCTCAAGGGCTGGGCGCAGGACCGCACGCGAGCCGTCGCCGCCCTCGCCGCGGCCGGTGGGACAGCGGCACCGGTCTCGCTCGCCGAGCTACGCGTCACCCCGAGCGCCGTCCGGTTGGCGCCCATGCAGCGGCACGAGCTCCGGGTCGCCGGCGTGATGAGCAACCGGTCGCCCGCACCAGGACCCGCCCTGGGCGGGCTGCTGTGGAGCTCCTCGGATCCGTCGGTCGTCACCGTGCAGACCGGGCTGCTGGTCGCCCAGCGAGCGGGTGCCGCGACGATCACCGCGCAGGCCGGCACCCTCGAGGCCCGGGTCACCGTCACGGTCACAGGCGGCGGGCTCGCAGCCGGGCAGCCGGCCGGTGGCGCCACCAGCCCGCCCTCCGGTTCCCGACTCGGCGGCGGGCTCCCGCCGGTTCCCCACACCTCGCTCGGAGGCCGTTCCCCCGCCTCTCCCACAACGTTGCCGTGCGGTCCGGTCCCGACGACGCCGACCGTAACACGGCCGGCGACCACACCACCCCCACCCCCACCCCCACCCCCACCTCCGCCCCCGCGGGGCTTCGACACGACGCCAGACTTCACCTACTTCCCGACCTGCGGACGTCCATGCTGGCTGCCGCTCCGGGCAGGGCCGGACTACCGCACCGCCAGGGTGAGCAACGGATGGCCGTTGGAAGGCCGGGACCACGTCTGGGTGGAGTGCCAGGTCCACGGCAACGGCGTCCTCAGTCAAGGGGTCCTGCAGGACAGCCGCGGTGTGCGGTCCAACATCTGGAACAAGATCAGGGGGAACGGATGGGGTAACGACATCTGGCTGGGCAACGCAGGCTGGCGAAACATCCCGTGCTGAAAGGACGGCTATGAGCGTCATCGGTGGTGAGCTGGAGCAGCTGCGCAGCCTGAAGGTCAACTTCGAGCGGCAGAGTGGGGCCGTGCAGGACCTGCTCAGCGCGCTCAGGAGCGAGCTCGACAGCGTGTACTGGAAGGGTGGGGCAGCCGATCGCTTCCGGGATGCCTGGCAGCAGCAGTACGAGCCGATGCTGACGCAGCTCTCCAGCGCGCTGGTGGAGGCGGCTCACGAGATCGGCCGCCGCACCGACGCGCTGGAAGCCGTGGGGAACTGAACGCCCGGCCATGCTCGACGTCGCGGAGCTCGACCAGCTCGCCGCAGCCTTCGACGGCTACGCCAGGCGATTGGAGGACATCGGACGCGACCTGGTCCGTCGAGCGGGTACCGCTCGGTGGGAGGGCCGGCGCGCGGACGAGTTCCGCGACCGTATGGGCGACTTCTGCGACCGCCTCCACGCGACCGCGGAGGGCGCCCAGGAGCTGGCGGGCCAGACACGCACGATCGCGGTCCAGGCGCGATCGATCAAGCGGGCACTGCCTCTGCCCTGAAGCCGCCCGGAACCCCACCATGACCCGCATCTACATCGACACCGACGAGCTTGGATGGCTCCGACGCGAAATGGAGCACGACGCCGGCGCGCTCGGCTCCGAGACCTTCCAGCTCCTCGTCCAGACCATCGCCGCGATCGACGACGCGGGCCCGTTCGCTCCGCTGAAGACGGTGCGCCTGCAGCAGCGGGCAGCCGCCACCGAGGCGAGGGCCGGCAGGCTCGCCGCCGAGATCCTGGCCGATGCCGAGTCGCTGCGCCTGTTCGCCTTGGCGGTAGCCGCGGCCGACGCCTCCGGCAGCCTCGTGGCCGGCCTGACCTCGTTTCCCGACGACGCCTGGCGGCTGCTACGGCAGGGGGCCGACGGGCTCGCCGGCGCTGCCCTCGACGCCGGCTGGATGACGATCGACGCCTCCTTCGCCTACCTCGAGGAGATCCAGAGGGAACGCGCGCGGCTCCTGCATGCCGTCGGCCTCGAGCAGCTCCGCATCGGCTGGGCGGACAACGCCATCACCATCACCCCGAACGGCGCCGTGTGGTTCAAGTCGGATCTGCTCGACACGCACCTCGGCCTCGACGCCACCACGCGGGAGTTCGCCGTTGTGGTCAAAGACAGAGGGGTTGAGTACGTTGACGGTGTGCTCGGGCTGACCGCCGAGGTGGCTGTCGCCGCAATCCCCATGGTCGGGATCGTCACCGTCGGGGGGAAGCTCGCCTGGGACACCCGTCAGAACCGTCTGGGAATCGAGCGCTCGGTCGGGCTCGACATGGGCGTCGCCGACGTCGAGCTCGCCGAGGGGACGACGTTCGACCTGGCCACGGGCGAGGTGGTCGAGCAGAAGATCGGCGTCGAGGCCGACATCATCGCCGCGCTCACGAGCATCGAGGCCGGCGTGGTGCTCACCGGCGACGGGCACGTCCGCATCGAGGACCAGGCCACGCTCCCCGGATTGCAGGCCGGTGGGACCGTCACGCTCGAGCCCGGGGAGATCTTCACCCACGTGGACGTCGTGGCAGACCGGACGCTGGTCTCCGGAATGCCGGGGCACTCGGCCGAGTTGCACGCGGACGCCAGCGCGCGAAGGGGCAGCGTCGAGGTGGAGGGAACGGCACGTGTCCACGACGTGGAGACGAAGTTCTCCGGCGAGGTCACCGTCCATCACGGTCGGCCGGAGCACGGACGAGGCGGCCGATGATCACCCAGCTCGAAGCGCACGCGCCCGCCGGCCTCGACCTGACCGTGTCGCTCGAGGAGCTGTGCGTGCTGTGGCGAGCGGCAGGGGTCTCCCGCCCGGCCGGCGCGCCGACCGACGCCCTGGAGGGCCTGAAGGATCGAGCGTTCGCAGCGGTCTTCCAGACCGCACTCGACGGCCTTGCCGCCAAGGGCCTGGTCGACCGGCGCGGCGACACCGAGTACCAGGTCGCCGACCACGTCCTGGCCATGGTCCGGCGGAGCGGGCGCAACGAGGGCGTCCTGCGCCTGGTCTGGCAGCTCGGTGACGGGACGGAGACGCGCCACTTCTACGGTGACCGCGACGGCTGCGTCGAGCATGCCGCACATCCCACGGGCCGGCACTGCCTGCGAGCTGTGAGCACCGGCCTGCTCCCGGAACGCCTGCTGGCTTACGCGCGCATCGGCGACCCGATCATCGCGGTCGTGGATGCGATCGAGCTGGACCGTGGCGAGCTGATCCGCCTGGCGGCTGCGGCCGCGCGTGACGGCGTGGCGGCGGCCCGCTCGGCGCTCGCCCACCACGGCATCGACACGGCCGCGGCGGCCATGCTGGCGGACACGCTGACCGCGCCGGCCACCGCCATGCAGGTGGCGGTCGCGTTCGTCGCTTCCGAGGGTGATGCGGCTGCGGTCGGCCGGCGCCAGCTCGCTGTGCTCGACGGTGGTGACGCCGGCTGCTGGCTGGAAGACGGCGGCACCGATCGAGCGCGGTTGCGCCAGGTCGACCGGGCAGCCCTCGCGCGTGCGATCGCCGAGCTACTGGCCGGCACGACCTTCGGCCCGCCCGCGCGGGAATCGTGAGCAGGTGATGCGACCAGTGGTGCTGCACGAGGCAAGGATCCGGGCCATGTGCCAGGAGGCCGGCCTGCCGGTCCCGGCCCTCGCGCGTCTCGAGGCCGACGAGCACGCCGCCGCCGTGGCCGCCGATGACGCGGCACCCGAGGCGCTCTCCCTCCTCGAGGTGGCTGCGCGGCCAGGGGTCATGGCGACCGCCCAGGTGGAACGGGACGGCTACGCCGAGACCGTGGTCCTGAGCGCTACCCCGACGGTAGCGGTGGAGCTGACCGCGGTCGCGCCGGACCGGTACCAGCTGCGAAAGCTCCCCGTCGACCGCTACCTGCCCTGGTTGCTCGAGCTGGCCAGCCTGGGGTACCGGCCACCGGCGAGCGTCCAGCCCTTCGAGGTCGGGCTGCGACGCTTCGCCTGGTGTTGCACGGAGGCCGCACGGGGACGGACGGGCACGGCCGTCGACGGTCTCGTCGGCGACGGGGTGTCCGAGGAGGGAGCCGTCGCGTTCGCCGCCGCCGTCAGCGAGCGGGTCCGCTCGGTCGACGTCGAGCTGCTCCACCGGCCAACGGTGAGCCGCCTGGCGGGCGTCGAGGTGAGCTGGGTCGACGGGGGTGTGCACGGGGTGTGGTCGAGCTCGGTTCCAGTCGTGGGCTTCCTCCGGACCAGGCCGGATCAGCCCACCTCCGACCCGTCGGCGGTGGTGACCGTTGGTCCGGCACCGAGCGTGGCGGTCGCTGGCGAGCTGGCGGCGGCACTCCCCGGGGCAGCCTCACCCTCCTGAGCGGGTCGTCAGCCGGATACCGCCACCTGCATCGGCTGCGGCTTGCCGTGCAGCACCAGCAGCCCCCTGCCGGCTGGTGCCGGACCGCCCGTCGAGCGTGGCAGCTTGCAGCGAAACAGCTCCCCCTCGCTCGCTGCCTGGGGTGCCAGGAGCAGGCCGCACCGGTTCCGGCGAGCCTCGGCGACCCAGCCGCGGTAGTTGCTGGCCAGGTCGTCCGTGCTGCCGGCGGCGACCACCAGGTGCCCAGCATCCCGGGCGGTCCGCACCAGCCGCTCCAGCTCGATGGCGGCAGGCGGGTCGAGCAGCAGTTCGGCGTCATCCACGACGACCGCCAAGGGCTGCCCGGCGGCAACCAGGCGCCGGAGCGTGGCGCTCACCTGGTCGACGGCGGTGACGACGGCGGCGACGCCAGGCCTGCCTTCCAACCCGCGCAAGGGTGAGGGCCGCGCCGCCACCACCGCGAGCAGCCGCTTCTCTCCGGCCGCGCTGAGCCCGGTCGCGATCGCCAGCAGCGCGGTGCTGCGCCCGGAGCGAGGTGGCCCGGCGACGACGAAGGTGCCACCGAGATCGTCGAGGTCCAGGTCGACGGGGAGGATCTCGTCCCCGCCGACGCCAAGGGTGATCGCACCCGGTCCAGTGGGCTTGACCGCGACGCGGAGCAGGTCGGCTTCGGCGAGCGTGACGGTCCTGGGGAGGTCGTCGACTCGGCGGGGCCGGATCGACCGCGGGAGGCCTTGCTCGCGCTCGGCCGCGCCGCGGCCGAGCGCGAGCAAGGCCTCGGTCTGGGCCGGTCCATTCGGGTCGTCGGTGAGCAGAGCGACCTGCACCTCGAGCTGGTCAGGACCCCAGATGCCGCGTCCGTTGGGCATGACGGTCGGGACGGCTCGAGGGCTGATGCCGACGGCCGAGTAGGCGTCGCGGTCGGCCAGGCGGAGGACCAGGCGGGCGTCGGTCACGCTCGACAGCCTGCTGACGAGCCCGCCGCGATCGGTCGTGATGACGAAGAACACTCCGACTCCAGGGCCTTCGCGCAGCAGGCGGTACAACGTCTCCAGCCAGCGGCCCGCGTCCAGATCGCTGTAGGCGGTCAGGAACGACTCGAACTTGTCCAGGAGGACCAGCAGATACGGTGGAGCGTCCTGGCGGCCAGCCCGGTACTCGGTGAGCGAGGAACTGCCGGCCGCGGCGAGCGCGTCCTGCCTGCGTCCGATCTCACCTTCGAGGAACGACAGGAACCGGGCCAGCCGCTCCTGCTCGTCACCGCCGACCACGGCACCGCAGTGGGGGAGGGCCTCGAGCGGGGCGAGCGCCCGGTTCCCGAAGTCGAGGCCATACAGGTGCACGTCGGCCACCGAGGCGCGCCTCGCGACCGCGCCGGCGAGGATCCGCAGGACCGTGGAGCGCCCGGAACGCACGCCGCCGACGACCACCAGGTGCCCGGTCCGGTCGAAGTCCACCGTCAACGGTCGCTGGGCCTGCTCGCTGGGAAGATCCAGCAGCCCAATGGGGAACGCCGGCAGCGCTGAAGGCGCCTGCAGTCGCTCCAGGTCGTCGAGTGTCACGGCCCGGGGCAACGGCGGAAGCCACGGGCTCGGCGGGGGCGGGCAACCGAGCCGGCGGCTGGCCTCCGCCACCGCGTCGATGGTCACCCACAGATCCGTGGGGGCGTCGTCGGCGGCGACCGGATTGGCCTGGGCCATCTGGCCGCCCAGGCCTGCGAGCTGGTAGGGAACCGCCTGGATGGGGACCGGATGGCCGGCTGCCCTCCGCGGCCAGCTCACTCGGGCGGTCTGGAAGGCGACCAGCTCACCGTGGCCGGTGCGGAGGAACGCACGGCCGGGGGTTGCCCGGCTGATCCGGGCGGCATCGGGCGCGTCGATCACGTCCTGGCTGTCGGCGGTGCTGTTGACCCGAAGGCAGAGCCGCAGGTTGACGTTGGTGCGGATCTCCGGCGAGACGACCCCGGCCGGCCGCTGCGTGCCGAGGATCATGTGGACGCCCAGGCTGCGGCCTCGCATGGCGATGCCGACCAGGCCCCTGACGAAGTCGGGCACCTCCTCGGCGAGGGAGGCGAACTCGTCGATGACCAGCACCAGCCGAGCGATGGGCTCGCCGCTGCCGCGAGCGGAGGACCAGTGCTCCTCGAGGTCCTTCGCCCCGACGGCGGCGAAGGCGGCCTCTCGCCGCTTCAACTCGGCGGACAGCGAGGTCAGGGCGCGCTCCACCAGATGTCCGTCCAGGTCGGTGACCATGCCGACAGCGTGGGGGAGGCGGACACAGTCCTTGAACGCGCTTCCGCCCTTGTAGTCGACGAGCACGAAGTGGAGGGCATCCGGTCGGTTGCGCAAGGCGAGCGAGACGACCAGGGTCTGCAGGAGCTCGCTCTTGCCGGCCCCAGTGGTCCCGGCGACTAGGCCGTGCGGGCCGTCACCCCGGAGGTCGATGGTGAGCGGACCCGTCTCGGCGACGCCGAGCAGCGCGCGAGTGGAGCGTTCCCTGTCGGCCGTCTGCCAGCCGGCGAGGACGTCGTCGGCACCCAGCTCCGGCAGTCCCTCGAGTTCGAGGAAACGGACCGTGTTGGGCAACAGCACCGCCCCCCCGGCGGCACGGCCGGGATCGCGGAGCGGTGCGAGCGCACGACCGATCACGTCGGCCACCTCGCCCGAGATGCCGTCGCCCAGGACGTCAGGGAGCCGCAGAGGCCCGGGCAACTCCAATCGCAGGCGGTGGCCGTCCTCGACCACGGCCACCGCACGGCACTCCTTCGGCAAGGCGGTCTCGTCGTGCTCCAGGCACACGGCATGGATCCCGACGGCTGGTCCGTCGGTCAGCACCGCGTCGAGCTCCGTCACCGAACGGAGCCAGCGTGCTCCGTCCAGGACGACCAGCACGGCCGGGTGGCCGACGCGTCCCTCACCGCGGTGCTCCCGGCGCTCCTCGAGCCGCTGGTCGAGCAGGCGCCCGAGCTCGGCGATGCGACGCTCGACCTGCTCGGGCCCGAACCCCACCATCCGTTCGCAGTCCAGGTCTGGGCTCGGTGGCCGGGAATGCGGGAGCCACTTCATCCATTCCCAGATCTCTGTCCGTGCCGCCGGGGCGCACAACACCACGACCAGGTCGCGTGGGCTGTGCAGGACCGCCGCCTGGGCGAGCGCGGCTCGGATGAGTGGGACGACGACCGCATCGGGCCCTGCCAGTCCCAGCACGCCCGCCTGCAACATCGGCACGGTCGCGGGCACCAGCCCGGCCTGGGGCGGCGGCGGTGCGTCGCCACGCGCCGACGTCAGCTGGACCCGGGCGTCCAGCGAGGTCAGGCCCAGGCGGAGCTCGAGGAAGTCGTCGCTGCTCGGCTGCCGTTCCCACAGCCGCCGACCGGGCCCGGTCGCGATCGACTGGACGGTCGCCGGGTCCGGGCTGGCATCCCGGCGGGCGACCTCGTCAGCCCGTACGGCGTCCTGGATCAAGCCGGCCACCTCAGCCGAGCGGCGCTCATAGTCGGCCAGCTCGGCGCGGTAGTGTCGTGCGCCACTGCGCTGGTCCGAGACGGCGTTGACCGCCAGCATGAGCGGCGACGCCAGGGCAAGGGCGAGGAACATCGGATTGCCCCTGGCGTAGCTCATCCCTCCGGCGACCAGCAGCGGAATCACGATCGCCGCCAGTGGGATGCGTGCGCTCCGCTTGGCCTCCGGGCGAGTCGGCACGGTGAGGTCGGACGTGGGTGCCGCCTGCTGGATCCGAGGTGGCCGGTTGAAGACGGCCGTCCCCGGAGCGGAGCCTGAGCTGAGGTCGCCATCCGGTCGAGACGCCTCCCGGACGACGATGACCGACTGCCCGGCCTCGACCGGGTGGCCGATGGTGACGGCGGAGCGTTCGTCGATACGCCGTCCGCCGATCCAGGTGCCATTGGTCGATCCGAGGTCCTCGACGTCGACGGCGATCTCGGTGACGTGCAGGGCCAGGTGCGCGCGGGAGAGTTCGTCGTCGTCGAGGCGGAGCTGCGCCGTGCTGCCTCGACCAACCACCACCCGCCCCTCGTTCAACGGGACGGCCAATCCGGCCGACGGGCCACCGATCACCGTCAGCTCGAGCCGTTTCGATGCACGGTCGGGCACCGGCTTGCCGATGCATACCAGATCGCCGTGGTGGAGACCGCTGGCCAGCAAGGTCGCCGCGGGGTCGAGCCGGCGCGTCCCCACGAACAGCGACGGTGCCTGCATCGACCCCTCCTCGTTTCCAAGGAGGAGACCCAGTTCCGCAACCGTCGTGCCTTCGCCGAACTGGACCTTGAGGTCGCGACGGCAGGAACCGTCTGCTTCGCTGACGGCCAGGATGAGTTCATGGCTACCTGAAACCATCCGTGCCATGTCCGCTCCCTCACTCGAGCCAGGCTGACGCTACACGGGTTGTGCGATGCTGGAGACTACTGATCCTATAGTCTACTTCGAGCATCTTGAGATAAACTGAGGAGCGAGTCCTACAGCATCAATGCGGCGGTGAGCGCTGGTAGGCGCAATGTGCCAACCGCTCCACCGACTTGTGCCCCCACGGTCACGTTGGTATCCGCCATCGCCGAGCAACGCCCGGCTGCCACAGAGGGTGACCAGGCGTTGGGGCGGGACGGGCAAAGGGGAACAGAAAACCAAGTCGGAGGCGCAGGGGGAGCTGGGGTTCCGACGTGTTCCCGAGCTGTTTCGCACCTGGCAGGTCTGGAGTAGCCGGTGACGGCCTCGGTCCACGGTACTTTCCGGGATACCGATGGCCGGTCCAGGCAGCGGCGGGTGGCAGCCTCTCTCTGCGGTGGAGAATCGGGGGGTGACGGCGCCTGAGGGCAGCTAGAAGGTGCCTTCTCCAACGAGTAGGAGAGGCCGAAGCGCAGGTATCAGCGGATCGCCAGAACGATGACCTCGGGTGGGAAGCGGAAGCCGGTGAAGGCAGACGGCGCCACAAGAGCAGGGCGAGGGCGACGAGTTTTGTGCGTCGAGTATCGCTGCTCCGACAGCCTCGCGGCCAACGCAACAGCCCCCGTTGAGGTCGTCTCCCTTCCTCCGGGCCGGCGCTCAGGCCACGTCCCGCAGCCTCTCGAGGCCGTCCAGCATCAGATCCAGAGCGAACTCGAACTCGAACTGATCATCGCAACCTTGACCGACGACGGACGCTTCGTCGTGGGTGATCGCCATGACCAGCTCGGTGATGGAGGGATACCTGTCGGCCAGCTCCCGGAGCATCGCCGCCTCCATCTCCGGACCGACGTCGGCTGTGTCGTCGAACAGCTCCTGCGTGAACCCCAGCAGGCGGCTGCCCATGGCGTGCATCGCGTGATGGGTCAGGTCGATCGAGAAGCCCCCGGCCCGGAAGATCCCGATCATCGAATCCATGTACTCGAGCACCGCGGGGGTCGGATTGGTCCGCGACTCGATGACCCGGGACGCCCACGGGTGGCGCAGGAGCGCGCTGCGGGCTGAGAGCACCCTCTGACGGATGGCCGTCTTCCAGTCGGTCCCGCTGGGAGGAGGATCAATCTCGCTGACGACGACATTGACCATGCCGTCCAGCAGCTCGTCCTTGTTGGACACGTGCTTGTACAGCGCCATCGGCACGACGCCGAGCTCCTGAGCGAGCTTACGCATGCTGAGTGCGTCGGCACCGCCTTCATCGGCCAGGGCGACGGCGGCGCGCAGCACCCGCTGCTTGCTCAAGGGCACGCGGGGCTGTGCGTTGACGTCGACCTGCGTGGCCATCTGACACCCACCCTCTCTCGTGCGTGGCAAGCCCGGAGCTAGCCGGTCTTCCCTTGACAAGTGTACGGGGTACACTTAGGCTACACCCGCACGTGGGTGTACGGCGTACACCTCCTACCTGCACCATCAGCCGCTGGCGTCGTAACCGCCGAGGGCAGAAAGGAGAACCAGATCATGACCTCGGAGAAGAGACACGGCGTTCAACGAGTGCGCAGAAGAGGAGAACACGTTGAAGGCGATCACCTATCTCAGTTACGGCTCACCTGATGTTCTTGAGTTCCAAGAGGTCGATGAACCCGTCGTGAAGGATGACGAGGTGCTGGTACGCGTCCGCGCAGCTTCCGCCAATCCGCGTGACTGGCACTTCATGAGAGGCCTGCCGTACTTCATGCGCCTGCAATTCGGGCTGCGCAAACCAAAGTGCACTGCTCTTGGTAGCGATATGGCAGGGCAGGTCGAGGCGGTCGGCAAGACCGTGACGCGGTTTCGCCCGGGTGATGAGGTATTCGCCCATGTCCTGGCGGGTGGCTTTGCCGAGTACACCTGTGTCTCGGAAGACTTCTTGGGACTGAAACCGGCCAACCTGACGTTCGAGCAAGCGGCGGCCGTACCGCTGGCCGCGTTGACCGCCCTGCAGGGTCTGCGCGATCACGGACGAATCCAGCCAGGGCAGAAGGTCTTGATCATCGGTGCGTCGGGAGGTGTGGGCACCTTCGCCGTTCAGATCGCGAAATTGTTCGGAGCGGACGTGACCGGCGTGTGCAGCACAAGGAACGTGGATATGGTCCGCTCGATCGGTGCGGACCACGTCATCGACTACACCCAGGAGGACTTCACCCAGCGTGGCCAGAAGTACGATCTCATCCTCCAGTTGGCGGGGACCCGCTCGCCATCGGACTGCAGGCGTGCGCTCACCTCCAAGGGGACGCTGCTACCGAGCAGCGGAGAATCGGGCGGTCGTTGGATCGGGCCCGTGGATCGGATCATCAAGGCGCTCGTGTTGTCACCGTTCGTGAGCCAGAGGCTTGTCCCGTTCGAAGCGAAACGAAGCAGGGAGGACCTGCAGGTCCTGAAGGAGCTCATCGAGGCAGGCAAGGTCTCGCCGGTGATCGACCGGACGTATCCGCTGAGCGAAACGCCTGAGGCCATCCGCTACCTGGAAGAGGGTCACGCCCGAGGAAAAGTCGTCATCGCCGTATGAGTCGCGCAGCGCCGGTCGGGTGAGGGCGCGAAGGAGGACCGAGATCCTGAGCGACGGGATCGCTGGACCCTCAATCAATGGTTGAAGGTTCTCATGCTGGCTAGTTGGGACCACAGCTGGGTGCTCAAACCTGCGCTGAGCAGCACAAACGGCTGCTAGCGCCGCGACCGGCAACTCGACAGCGTACGAACCTTTCTTGCGGTCTTCCGTATGGGCTTTGTGAGTAGTTTGTCTAATCTGGGTCGAGCAGGCCGACCGAGGCATTGAGCGCGTCCGCCGAGCGCCGCACCTTGCCTACTTCGTTCCTGCGGCACACCGACCTGGGATGTCGCCGCGGAGCCGGGCTCCGCGGCGGGTCGGAGCCTGCAATGTCATGCCGGTAGGCGTTCTCGCCATGCTCGGATGGCCGCGGTGTGCTCCGGGTAGTGACCGTAGGTGTCGAGCCGCAGGCGACGTCGCGCTCGCGTCTGACCCGCGAAGGTGCCCTCGGGTTGGCTGCGAATGAAGTCGAGGAGTCGGGCGTGGGTCTCATCCCGTCGCCGCAGGACCTCGGCAAGAGACAGGCGCCGGCCTTCCTCGGTGGCGCGGGCGTTGAAGGCGTCGATCCCGCCCTGCGCCGCGTACCGGGGCGGCGTGCCGCCCGCGATGATCAGCGGCAGGTGCCGCAGTGCCTCCGCCTCCCAGGTTGTCACGTGCGCCAGGATGTCCTTCACCGACCAGTCCTCCACCACGCCGGGCTGGACCAGGTGCGAGTCGGTCACGCCGGCGTAGGAGTCGCTGAGCGCGGTCCACGCCGCGTCGAGCCTTCTGAGAAGCCGCTGTACCTGCTCGTTCACCGGTCCAGTTCCCACAGTCGCAGGATCTCGCGGTTCAGCTCGTCCGGGCGTTCTTCGGGGAATAGCAGCCGCGCGCCGGGCAGGCTCGTGCGGCTGCGGGTCCCGGGGATCGTGGCGGCGAGCCAGTGGGACCATTTCCCGGGTCCTTCCTGATCTTTGATGGGTTCCGGGTATGCATCGGGGCTTCGACCTGCGCATCGGTGACGTTCGGGCCAGCCTTGCTGTTCTGATGTCACACGCCGGAATCGGGGATGGAGGTCTCAGGCCGCCTCATGCGCTTGCGACCAGGCCATCGCGTGGCGGTGCAGGAAGTCCTGGTCGAACTTGCTCAGCGACGGAGCCTCGTCAGGGTCGGGCGGGAACCCGGCCCCTCGGATGTGGACGCTGCTCCAGCAGCAGGAACTCGCCGCCGGTGTGGTCGACGCCTGGGTTGCTCAGGTTGATCACGACTTGGAGCGGGAACACGAGGTCACCGTACAGGTCGCGGTGCAGCGCGTTCCAGTCCTTCTCCCGGTACTTCAGCAGGATCGGCGTGGACGGGGTTGCCGGCGGCGGCGACCACGGCCTCGAACGGCTGCTTCCCTCTCATGGTCTGTAAACGGCTGGGAGCGGTGGAATGTGAGATGGGCGATCAGAAGAGCTTCGTGGATCCCGCTGTAGCCGACGCCTCCAGGTCATGACGGTACTTCTCGCGCGTCAGCCCGGAGGCAGGCAGCGTCCTGACCGTCAGCGCTTCCGGTACCCCTCGCGTCTGACCTTGGCGTGGCGCCTGGCCAGCCGGACCGCTGGACCCTCAACCAACCGTGGAGGGTTCGTATGCTGGCTAGTTGGGACCACCACCGCCACCACCAGCGGAAACGTGGTTGCCGCCCGGCCTCGGCACGCCACTCCGGCGGGCCGGGTTTCCCTCCGATTTGGAGGGAGTCCTGGCTGCCGCCTGACCCGAACTCCGTAAGCAACGAGACGGCTCAGCCAGGCGGTCTTGGCCGCCGTGGACCACGCCGAGCGGCGTGCCGAGGCCGGCAGAGCCGGCCGACCAGCCGATTTGTCGGGCAGCGTGCCGCTCCCGGTGTCACCATCGGGGCATGGACGGCACGAGGATCGACCGCTGGCTGTGGGCGGTTCGGCTGGTGAAGACACGTTCCCTGGCCGCGCAGGCCTGCCGGGCCGGGCACGTGCAGATCAACGGGGTGCGGGCCAAGCCGGCCGCGCCGGTCAAGGTCGGCGACACGGTCCGGGCTCGGCTCGGGGGCCGGGAGCGGGTGGTCGAGGTGACCCGGCTGCTCGGCACCCGCGTCGGCGCGGAGCCGGCCGCTGCGTGCCTGATCGACCGCAGCCCTCCGCCACCTCCCCGCGACCCCCTGGCGGGACTCGGTCGCCGCGACCCGGGTGCGGGCCGCCCCACCAAGCGCGACCGCCGCCAGGTCGACCAGGCCCGCGGCCGCCGCGCCTGACCCTCGGCCCTCGGGTCGCGGGGGGATGGTCCCGGGAGCGCGACGGCGCCGACGTGCCGAAGCTGAGATCGTGCGAGCGTGGCAGCGAGCCCGAGCTGCCGTCTTCACCGACGAGGTGGCCGAGTCGCCGCTGGCCCGCTCGCCGTACGACCTGCGCCACGCGGCGGCCTCGACGTGGCGCAACGGGGAGTCCCCGTCCACTACGGTGGCGGAGTGGGTCGGGCACTCGGTCGAGGTGCTGTTCAGGACCTATGCCAAGTGTCTCGACGGTGGGGACGCGGCGGTCCCGGGCCGGGTGCTGGCCGAGCTCGGGCATCGGTCCGTAGGGCAAGGCGACGGACTCACGCTGCCCCAACTGCGACGTTCTTCGAGAACAGGCGCCAGCCCTCGGAGGAGGACCACCGGAGGCCGGTTGCTGTGGCCCAGGTGCTCGCTACCCAAGCGTCCGTGACCTCGGGCGGAAGGTGGATCATCGCCGCGACGGAGGTCGTCGCGGCTCGGTTCGTCGTGGTGGACGCCATCGACGAGAACGCAGCTTCGCTCTACGAACACTACGGATTCGGGCGCATCCCAAACTCGGACCGACTGATCCAGAAGGTTAGCGATATCGCCGCGGCGTTGAGCCAAGCATAACGAGCGTGAAGGATACGTAAAGGCGTTCATGCAGCTCGCCGGCAGCTTCAATGATAGATCATGGTGATCAAGACCCTGTTATGCCGATCCTCCCGCACGCACTGGGCCGACCCACACCGTGGCCGTCGGTTCGGCGCGCCCGCTCAGCGCAGATGGGCCTGCCCGAGACGTGGAACGCCTCCTCCGGCAGACCGATGAACGGAAGCTGTGCGGGTGGCGCCGGAGCTGGACGCGCCGCTAAAGGAGTCGACGCGGCGGGTCCAGGGCGGCAGCATGCCTGGTACGGCCGGCGGGGGGGCGCGGACCCTGACCGGGAGCCGCCGTCGGCGGCGGAGCGCTCGGGAATCGGACCAGTGAGGTGCACGTGCCGGCGGTGGAAGTGGACGGCCTGGGAAAGGTCTTCAGGGGTGGCGGCCCGCGGCGGCGGCCGGTGGAGGCGGTCCGCGACATCACGTTCGTGGTGGAGCCAGGCGAGCGGGTGGCGTACATCGGGCCGAACGGGGCAGGCAAGTCGACGTCGATCAAGATGCTCACCGGCATCCTGCACCCGACGAGGGGATCGGCCCGCGTCCTCGGCCTGACGCCGTGGACGCAGCGCCGCGAGCTTGCCCGCAGGATCGGCGTGCTGTTCGGCCAGCGCTCTCAGCTCTGGTTCGAGCTGCCGCCGCGGCAGTCGTTCGCGCTGCTCGGAAGGATCTACGGCCTCGACCGGCGGACGACCGCGGCCCGTGTCGAGGAACTCGGCGCGCTGCTGGACTCCGGGGACCTGTTCGACGTGCCGGTCCGCAGCCTCTCGCTGGGTCAGCGCATGCGCTGCGAACTCGTGGCCACCATGCTGCACGCGCCGCAGGTGCTGTTCCTCGACGAGCCGACCATCGGCATGGACCTGGTCGCGAAGCAGCGGTTCCGCGAGCTGGTGGTGTGGCTGAACCGCGAGCGGCAGACGACGGTCTTTCTCACCTCGCACGACGTCTCCGACGTCGAGCAGGTTGCCAGGAGGGTCATCGTGATCAACGGCGGCACGATCATCTACGACGACCGTGTCGCCGCAATGCGCCGGTCGGTGCTGTCGACCAAGCTGATCGAGGTCCGCTTCGAGGAGCCCCCGGCGGGCGGCTCGCTCGACTTCGACGGCCTGCGCGTGCTGCGGGAGTCCGGCACCGAGTACAAGCTGGTCGTCGACACCCGGCGGCGGTCGATCCGCGACGTGCTGGACACCCTGCTCGACACCGAGCGGGTGGCGGACATCTCTGTGGTTGACCCACCGCTCGAGGACGTGATCGCCCGGATCTACGGGGCGCAGCCGTGACCGGAGGGGTCTGGGGACCTTCAGGGGCGGGGACCTTCAGGGGCGCCCCGGTGAGCGCAGCTGCCGGCGGGCACACGGTAAGTCCCTACGCCGCAGCGTTCGCCGCGGCGGCGGGGCGCGTGCTGCGCCGGCCGGGTGAGCTCGCCGTCCGCCTGCTGTTCTACACGGTGATCCTCGTGGTGTTCGCCGCCTTGTGGTCGGCTGCCGCGGCGGCGACCGGCGGGCACGTCGCCGGCTACTCCGCCGCCGCGCTGCTGTGGTATGTGACCGTGGCGGAGGCGGCGGTCGTTGCGACCAAGCCCCGGCTGATCGAGGACATCGGCGTCGACATCGGCACCGGCGCGGTCGCCACCGAGATGCTCCGGCCCGTGTCCGTGCTGTGGCTGCGGCTGGCGAGCGAGCTCGGCGAGGCCGCGGTGCGGCTGGCCATGGCGCTGGCCATCGGCACGGCGTTCACGTGGGCCGTCGGCGGTGCGCCGCCAGCGCGCGCCGGTGCGCTGCTCGCGCTGCCGTCCGCTGTGCTGGCGGTCGCGGCGAACCTCGCCGCCCAGCACGCGTTCGCCGGCGCCGCGTTCTGGCTGTCCGACGCGAAGGCGACCTGGTTCCTGTACCAGAAGCTCGTCTTCCTGCTGGGCGGGATGCTGCTGCCGCTGCAGCTCTTCCCCGCCTGGCTGGAGCGCGTGGCGTGGGTCCTGCCGTTCTGGACCATGGCGTACGCCCCGGCCCGGTTGACGGCAGGCTCGCCGCCGCAGCCGTGGCTGCTGGCCGCCCAGGCCGCGTGGCTGGTGGTGCTGGCAGGCGCCGCGGCCGTGGTGTTCGCGGCGGGCGAGCGCCACTTGGAGGTGGCGGGCGGGTGACCGACGTGCGGGTGCTGCTCGGGACGATGCGGACCGCCGTCGTGGAGGCGTGGAGCAACCGCCGCTCGTTCTGGGTGCAGGCGTCGGCGATGATCCTCAATGACGCGGCCTGGGTGGCGTTCTGGGCGCTGTTCTTCCACAAGATCGGCCAGGTCCGCGGCTGGCGCAGCGACCAGGTCATGCTGATGTTCGCCATCCTCGCCACGGTCACGGGCATCTCGATGGGTCTGCTGTCCAACGCGCGGAAGCTGGGGCAGCTGGTGGCCGACGGCCAGCTCGACACGGTGCTCACCCTCCCGGTCGACCCGCTCGCCTACCTGCTGGTCCGCCGCGTGGACACCGCGCTGCTCGGCGACCTGGCCTTCGGGCCGCTGCTGTTCGCCGTCGCCGCGCACCCGACGCCGCAGCGGACGGCACTGTACGTGCTCGGCGCGCTCACCGGCTCGGCGGTGTTCGTGTCGTTCGTCGTCATGCTCGGGTCGGTGACGATGGTGGCCGGGGGTCGCGGCGAGCAGGCGGACCTGGGCTTCCAGGCGCTGCTCATCCTGGCGTCCTACCCGCTGGACGTGTTCGGCGGCCTGACGAAGCTGATGATGTTCACGGTGATCCCCGCCGCCTTCCTCACCGGGGTTCCCGTCCACCTGGTGGACCACTTCAGCTGGGCGACCCTGGCCGCCATGCTCGGCGTCGCCGTCGGGTCGATGCTGCTCGCTGGCGTCGTGTTCCGGGCCGGGCTGCGGCGCTACCGGTCGGGCGCGCTGTGGACCCGAGCCTGAACGCCACCCGATCGTGAGCGACTACCGGTCGGGTCCCAGGCCAGGAGCCGCCGGGCACCAGTGCTGATCTCCTCGTCCCGGGCCATCCCGCGCAGTCCCGGGCCATCCCGCGCAGGTCGGTGGCCAGCTCGGCGAGTTGCCCAAGCCCGGCGGTCCCGCCCACAGCCGTCTGTTTCATGCCGACTGGCATCGGCATTGTTCGACGGTCGCACATCGGCCAATATTGATGAATGCGATGGAGTCTGCCGCGAGGCGAGCTGCTGCTCGATGACAGCGAGTGCCAGGTGTGGTGGGCGAGGCTGGAGGACGCCCGGTCCTGGCACCAGACACTGTTGAACGACGTCGAGAGGGAACGCCTGTCGGCACTCCGGCAACAGGGAGACCGTGACCGGTTCACCGTGGCATGCGCACTGCTGCGGGTCGCAGTCGCCGAGCTCCTGGATGGAACGCCGACCGAGATCCAGGTCGGCCGGAGCTGTGACGCCTGCGGGAAGCCTCACGGGAAGCCGTGGTTGATCGGACGTCCTGGCGGGCTCGAGCTCTCCCTTTCCCACTCAGGTGGGCGGATCGCGTTGGCGGTCGCACGCCTCGCACCCGTTGGTGTGGACGTCGAGCAGGTACGGGACCACCTGGACGTCTCCGGGCTGGCGCGGTACGCGCTCACCCCCGACGAGCGCGTCGGGCTTGCCGGTCTGCCCTCGAGCGAACGGGTTCCTGCCTTCTTGACCTCCTGGACGAGGAAGGAGTCCGTGTTGAAGGCCACCGGGGCCGGCCTGCGGGTGGCGGCCTCCAGCTTCTCCGTCTCGGCGCCGCACGAGAGCCCGAGGCTCATGGAATGGCCGGTCGATCCCAGGCTCGTGGAGGTGGCGAGGCTGTTCGACCTGCGCCCGGGTGCCGGGCATGTTGCAAGCCTCGCAGTGCTGGGCACTCATGTGCGCCGCGCCGTCGAGCTGGATGGCTCGGCGCTGCTCGCGCGACACCGTAGGGCCGCATCGCCGGCCGGCGGCCTTGCCCAGCCCAGACGACCTTGACCTTGCCTGGCCCCGACGACCTTGCCCTTGTCCAGCCCGGACGACCTTGCCCTTGTCCAGCCCGGACGACCTTGCCCTTGTCCAGCCCGGACGACCTTGCCCGGCCCGGACGACCTTGCCTGGCCCAGGCCACCCGGCGTTGCCCGGCCCAGGCCACCTGGTATGGCGTCCTGCCAGCGACTATTCTCAGTCAGCCAGCTGGCGAGCGAGATGTCGGCCGACCCGTGCCCGCGCGTTGGACCGCGCGGAGCTCATGGGTCACTCGATTCGGAGGGGACGTGGCAGAGCTTGCCAGGGTCGCACCAGGCAACCGGCGACGGGTCTCCCGCCATGCTTGAGGTTCACCCGTCGTGACGACCGCGCACGACTTGCCGGCGGCCCCCGTCACCCAGGCGCTCCTGGGGAGCATCGTGAGGGTCAGAGGGTCGAGCGAGGCCGTCGTCGCGTCAGGATTCCTCGTCGACCGTCGGCACGTGCTCACGTGTGCCCATGTCATCAACAGTGTGCTGCGCCGCGATCCGCGCCGGCGGGACCCGCCCGACGAACAGGTCCACCTTGACTTCCCCTTTGCCGGCAGCGCCGCCGCGAGCGCCCAGGTCGAGCACTGGGTGCCGATCGAGCCGGACGGAGGTGGCGACCTTGCCGTGCTTCGGCTCGGCGAACTTCCCCTCACGGCCCGGCCTGCCGTGGTCCTCGGTGCCGGAGACCCAGCAGCGTACTACCTGCACAACTTCTCTGCCTTCGGGTTCCCCAAGGGAGCTCCCGCCGGCGTGTGGACGACCGGTCGCCTTCTTCGCCACCAGGCGACGGGCTGGGTGCAGTTCGAGGACGTGAAGTCGACGGGCATCAGCGTGGGCCCCGGCTTCAGCGGCGCTCCGGTCTGGGACGAGCAGCTGGGGGGCGTGATCGGCATCGTCGTCGCGAGGGACCGCGATGAGCAGACGAGGACTGCGTACATGATGCCCACCGAGGTCCTCGTGCGGTACTGGCCGCCGCTCGCCGACCTCGTCGAGTCCCGCAGGGGCAGGGGGCGCTTGTCGCCGCGCGTGCCGAATCCCCCTCCGCACTACCTCCACCGGCAGCGGGAGCTCGAGTCCCTGAAGAAGCAGGTGCTCGCCGATGCCACGCCCTCCGGCGGGCGCACGGTCGGCGTGGTGGGCATGGCGGGCTCCGGCAAGTCGGTGCTCGTGGCCGCTCTGGCCCGCGACGACGAGATCCGTTCGGCCTTCCCGGACGGCGTGTACTGGATCGATGCCAGCGGCGCGGATCCGAAGCTCACCGTCCAGCAGGTCGAGCTCGCCATGGCCCTCAGCGAGGAGCAGTCCGAGCGTCCGCTCTTTGCCGTGCGCGAGGGCCAGATCCCGCTCAAGAGGCTCCTCGCCAACAAGGCCGTGCTGATCGTCCTGGACGACGTGTCCAAGCCGGACCACCTGCGCGCCTTCCCCGACCTTGACCCTCTCTCCTGCGTGCTGTTCACCACGCGGTACGCGGGCCTGGCGCGAACCGTGGGCGCGAAGCTCTACCGGATGGGCACGCTGGCGAACGCAGATGCGCTGGAGCTGCTCGCGGACTGGGCCGGCCAGTCGGCGGCCGAGCTGCCCGCTGCGGCGCGGGCCATCGTCAGTCGGTGCGGCAACCTGCCGCTCGCCCTCGCCATGGTCGGCGCGACGGTCCGGGCCGAGGCCGATCCCTGGGGCAGCATCCTCAACCGGTTGCGCCGTTCGGAGCTCGAGAAGATCCAGCCAGAGTTCCTCAGCGAGCGCTACCGGAACCTGCTGGGACCTATCGAGGCGAGCCTGGACGGCCTCGACGAGCTGCGGCGCGCATGCTTCCTGGACCTCGCGGTCTTCAAGGACCAGGGCCCCGTTCCGGAAGCCGTGCTGGCGCTGCTCTGGGCGTCGCGTGGCGTCGACAGGGAGGACACGGAATCCCTGGTGTCCCTCTTCGACGGCCGTTCACTCGGCTACCGTGACACCAGGGGACGTCTCGTCCTTCACAACCTGCATCTGGACTACGCCTGGCTGCAAGCTTCGCGGCAGCACCAGGTCCAGGCGCTGCACGGCCGGCTGCTCGACGGCTACGCCCGCCTGTGCGGGCCCCGCTGGGCCGACGGGCCCCGCGACGGTTACTTCTTCGAGCATCTGGTGCACCATCTGTCGGAGGCCGGGCGCCGGCGCGAGCTGCGCGAGCTGCTCCTGGACTTCGAGTGGCTCCAGGCCAAGCTGGAGGCGAGCGGCGTCGGAGGCCTGCTCGAGGATTTCGAGACCTATCTCGGCCGCGAGCCGCCGGCAGAGGGCGAGGACGTGGCCATGGTCGCCGAGGTGCTGCGGCTGACCGCCCATGTCGTCGGCCGTGACCCGAACCAGCTCGCCTCCCAGCTCATCGGTCGCCTCGATGCCGAGACGCCGTGGATCCAGGCACTGGTGACGAAGTCCAGGAGATGGACCAGGAGCAGTTGGCTGGAGCCGGTCTCGACGAGCCTGCAGCGGCCGGGAGGGTCGCTGCTGATGACGCTGCGAAGCGACTTCGGGCCGGTGACGGCGATCGCGGCCGATGCGGTCGGCCGAGTCGCCGCGAGTGGCTCGGCGGACGGTGCCGTGCAGGCGTGGGACCTCCAGAGCAGGGCGCGCCTGGCGAACCTCCAGGGTCGTGGCCAGGCGGCCGTGGCGCTGGCGTTCACCGCGGACGGCCACCGCCTGCTCGCCATCGACGCCGCATGCGCGCTCGGCTCCTGGGACCTGGACGAGCAGGGCGGCGAGTGGCTGCAGTCGGGCGCCACCACGTCGGTCGCAGCGGTCGCCGTCATGACACCCGACGCGCGCTGGGCGCTGGTCGCACAGGACGGCGCGATCGAGCTGTGGAACCTGGAAGGTGGCACGCGGCACAAGGAGCGCACCCTGGAGGGACGTGCGGGCGCCGTCACCGCGCTCGCGATCACGCGGGACGGCCGGCGCGGCGCGTCCGCTGCGCGGGACGGAACCGTCGACGTCTGGGACCTCACCCTCGGCACCAGCGTGTCGCGACGCATCCGCCGGCAGGTGGTGACGACACTCGCCTTCAGCCCGGACGACCATCGGCTGGTTCTCGGCTACGACGACGGCGTGATCCTCGTCTGGCAGCCGGACGCCAGCGACCCTGACGACCGCTTCGACGCCCACGACGAGGCGGTCACCGTCGTCGCCGTCAGTCCCGACGGCACGCGGTTCGTCTCCGGCGCGTTCGACAGCCGCCTCCGCGTCTGGAGCGTTCGCGACCAGCGCGAGCCGCTCGAGCTGACCGGCCATGAGGGTCCTGTCCGAGCGGTGGCGCTCACGCTGGACGGCCGGCGGATCGTCTCGGGCGGCGATGACAGCACCGTGCGGATCTGGGACCTGGCCGGCCGCGAGGACCAGGTGCGACAGCGCAGCGACGACGCGGCTCCGATGGTGGCGGCTCTGTGGACGCGGGCGGTGGCGATCACCCCGGACGCCCGCCGGGCGGTCTCGGGTGGCGGCGACGGGACGCTGCGCGTCTGGGATCCCAGCAGCGGCGCCGAGCTCTTCCAGCAGCGAGGGCGTACGCCGATCGGGGCGGCGGCCGTCACCCCCGACGGCCGGCGGGCCGTCCTGGGCCTGGAGGACGGGACGCTGCAGGTGTTCGACCTCGTCAACCAGGAGACGCTGTCGGCGTTCGGGCGTGAGGGCACGCCCTCGGTGAGCGCGCTGGCGGTGGCATCAGATGGGCGCCGGGTGCTGTCGGGCACGGAAGACGGCGGTCTGAGCCTCTGGGACCTCGACGACCTGACCGAGGTGCGTCTGCCCGGTCATGGCGACGGCAACTGGGTCCTGGCGATCGCCGTGTCCGCGGACGGTCGGCAAGCCGCCTCCGTCGGCAACGACGGCAGCCTGAAGTCGTGGGACCTCACGTCCTTGGAGGAGCGCCTGCTCCGGGGACCCGACGACCTGGCATACGACATGTCCGCGGCTGTCACACCCGACGGCCACTGGGTGGCGAGCGGGTCGGCGGACGGCACCATCGGCGTATGGAACAGCCTCAGCCGGCGGAGCCTCACCTTGCGCGGGCACGAGACGGGCAGGTGGGTCGCTGCCGTCGCCCTCTCGCCGGACGGGCGTCATGTCGTCTCCGGATCGGTGGACGACACCGTCAAGCTCTGGGACGTCAGGCAGGCACAGGCCGTCGCCACCTACACCGGGGACGTCGCGATGGTGAGCTGCGCAGCGGCCTGGGACGACGGCATCTCCGTCATCACGGGCGATGCCCGAGGCGGCGTGCACGTCCTCCGCTCCCACCCGCCCAGCGAGCCGGCGGTGTCGCGTCAGAAGCGGTAGAGCGCGCACCCGACCTGAACGCCTGCCGACACGGCGATGATGAGCCCCGTCCCACCGGATCTCACCCGCCCCTGCCGGAGCGCCGAGAGCAGCCCGAGGGGGATCGAGGACGTGAACGGGTCGCCGGTGACCACGTCGACGTCGACGTGGACGAGGCGGTCCTCGGGGACGCCCAGAGCGCCGGCGAACCGCTCGCCGAGGCCACGCCAGCCCGGGGGGACGAAGAAGAGGGAGACCGACCCCGCGTCGGTCGCGTGCGCGTCGAGCAGCTCGCCAACCGTTGCCAGGGCGCACTTCAGGTAGGTCTCCTCGAGCATGCCGTCCCGTTCGACATGGAGATACGGGCCGTGCTCGTCCTGCGCCCCACAGGACACGAACGCCGCCACGTGCTCCGTGAACGACTTGAACGCAAAGCCGACGAAGCCGGCCCCCGGAGCGTCGCCCGCCTCCAGCAGCAAGGCCGAGCCGGTCTCCTGGACGCCCCGGCTCGCCGGCCGGCCGGTGGTCCTGTTCTGCTCGACCTCGGAGGTGACGACGACCGCGGTCTCGTGGCGCCCCGCCGCGATCAGCTGCGCCGCGACGTAGCAGCCGTGCAGGAACCCGGCGGCGCCGCTGAACACGTCGAACGCGAGCGTGTGCCGTCCTTGCGGGCTCGCGTCGTCGTTCATCTGCATGGCACCGGCGACCAGACTGGCGATGGACGGCTCGAAGACGGCGTCCGTCCGGTAGACGCCCGTGTAGACCAGCAGGTCGACGTCGGTTGCGACGAGGCCCGCCGCACGGAGGCAGGCGTCGCCGGCGGCAGCCGCCATCGGGACGGTGTCTCGAGGGCAGTCCCCCGGCGCGACGCCGACGCCTGCGATCCTGGCCCGCGGGCCCTCCGGGGCGGTCGGCCCGTCAGCTCCGTGGCCGGCGGCTGTCCGTGCCGGCAGCGAGCGGGCGTGGCGACCGTTCCGCAGGCGGTCAGGCAGATCGTCCATGACGTACAGCGCCGTGCCGATGGTGACCCCCGAACCGGTGATGCTGAACAGGATGCGCTCGCCCGAGTTGACCCGGCCGCTCTCGATGCCGTCGGACAGCGCGACGAAATGGGAGGTCGTCGCCGTGTTGCCGCGCTCGGCGAGGTTGTTCACGACCGTGTGCGCGTCCCAGACCTCCCGCCCGTACGCTGTGTTGAACGCCTGCGACGCGGCGCGCAGGGTCATGCTCGACGTCTGGTGCGGGATCACATGCCGGACGCTCTCGGCGGTCCAGTCGTTGCGCCGCAGCATCTGGACGGCGTGGCCGACGGCCTGGGGCAGGCTGACCGCGGTCAGGCCGATCGCATCGGTGAGCATGATGGCGCCACCCTGCGGGCGCCTGCTCAGCTTGGCGATGCAGTAGTGGCTGTACCTTCCCAGGGTGTAGATCTCGAGATCCTTGAAGCCGACCCCTGGTCGGTCGGACCGCTCCAGGGTGACGGCGGCCCCGGCATCGCCGAGGGTGAGACACGCCAGACGCGGATCGGTCAGCCCGTCGAGCTCGCGTTGCGCCGTCTCGATGAGGTGGGTGACGTACTCCCCGCTCACGACGAGCGCCCGCCGGATGCGGCCGAGCCGGAGCAGCGTGTCGGCGATGGCGACGCCGGTGAACATCCCCGCACATGCGTTGGCGACGTCGAACACCAGCGCACCGTCGAACCCGAGGTCCGCTGCCAGCTGAAGCCCGGTGCCGGGCTCGAACGAGAAGCGGAACCCGGGCCCGTCGTACCGGGAAATGCCACAGAAGACGACCAGGTCGATGTCGCCCGGGGAGAGTCTCGACCCTTCGAAGCAGCGGCGGGTCGCCTCCTTGGCCAGGTCGATCGAGAACTGCCCGGGCTCGACGGCAGGCCTCGCCCGGATGCCGGTCAGGCTCTCGACCGGAAGCACCGAAGGCGTCCGGCATCCCCGCAGGACCTCCTCGGTCGTCAAGCGTCGAGGCGGCAGGTAGACCCCGAGGCTCTCGATGACTGTTCCGTGGACCTGCTGCACCTGGCTCCAATCCGTTCCGTGGTCGTCTCGATGCGGGGCGTTGGCCTGGAAGAGCCGGCTACCTCGCCCGGCCGGCCGGGTTGCTCACCGCGACGGCTGCGGCAAGCTCGGTGATGGTCGGACAGGCGAAGACCAGCTCAGGCGCCAGGGGAATGCCGCATGCACCCGCCCTGGCCGAGACCTCCAGGCTGTGGATGGACGATCCGCCCAGCTCGAAGAAGTCGTCGTGCGGCCCGACGTGGTCGACCTGCAGCGTCTCGGCCCAGATGCGGGCGAGGAGCGCCTCGAGGGGCGGTGGTGTGACCGGTCCGGCGGCACGTGGCTCGACACCGGCCGCCGGCGTCGCTTCGAGCTTGCGGACGTCGACCTTGCCGCCATGGGTGCGTGGCATCGACGCAAGGAAGTGGAACACGGACGGAAGCGCGAAGGCCGGGAGCATGGTGCGGAGGAACCGGCGCAGCTCCGCGGCGTCCGGCCTGGTCGTCCCGTCGGCGTCCGGCCTGGTCGCCGCGTCGCACACGACATGGGCGACCAGGCGGCGGCTGGGCCCGCGCGACTCCGGTCCCGCCGTGACGGCCGCATCGACCACCTCGGGATGCCGTAGAAGCGCCGCTTCGACCTCGGCCAGCTCGACGCGGCATCCGTTGACCTTCACCTGTCGATCCCGCCGGCCGGCCAGCTCGATGGTCCCGTCGGGCTGATAGGAGCCGAGGTCGCCGGTGCGGAACATGCGGGCGTCGGGTTCGGGGCTGTACGGGTCGGGGACGAAGCTTGCACGGGTGCGCTGCGGGTCGTTCATGTATCCGCGGGCGACACCCGCCCCACCGATGAACACCTCGCCCAGCACGCCGACCGGGGCCGGCCGTAGCATCGTGTCCAGCACGTAGACGCGGGCACCCGCGATCGGCCGTCCGAGGTTGCGCGGCAGCGGGCGGGCTGGGCGGAGCAGCGCGCACGTCGAGTAGACCGTCGTCTCCGTCGGTGCGTAGAGATTGTACACCTGCTCGACCGAGGGCTCGCTGTAGAGCCGGCGCACCAGGTCGTGGTCGGCCGCTTCGCCCGCGAGGTTCACCGTCTTGACCGACGCCGGCAGCCCGCCGGTCCTCATCATGGCCCTCGCCACGGACGGGACCGTGTTGACCAGCGTGATCTGGTCGGCCGCCGGCAGCCGCCGCGCATCCAGGACGCTGCGCGCCACGATCACGCTGCCGCCCGCGCTCAGGGGCGCGAAGACCTCGAAGACCGACAGGTCGAAGCCGAGCGGGGTGGCGGCGAGCACGCCGGCCAGCTGCGCGGGACCGAAGAAGTCTCGCGTCCACCTGAGGAGCGCGGACACGCTGCGGTGCTCGACCGCCACGCCCTTGGGCTCGCCGGTCGACCCGGACGTGTACATGACGTATGCGAGGTCTCGGGGCGACACCGCCTCCCCGGGCGCCGGCACCGTGGGCGGGCTGCCGGCGTCGTCCCAGTCGACGTCGACTGGCGGCGACACCGCCTGCCCGGGTGCTGGCACCGTGGGCGGGGCCTGCATCTTCGCCCGCTCGGTCGCGCCCACGGTGCCGGCACCCGGGCAGAGGACCTCGACGCCGACACCGCCGAATCGGTGCCGCAGGTGTGTCGGGGCGACGACCACACGGGTCCCGGAGTCACGGATGATGCGTCGATGCAGCGCGGACGGGTGTGCGGGGTCGAGTGGGACGAACGCAGCGCCAGCCTTGAGGATGGCGAGCAGCCAGACGACCATGTCGGCTGAGCGCTCGGCGCAGATCCCGACCGGCATCCGGCGTACCCCGTGCGCCCGGAGGCGGAGCGCAAGGTCGGTCGCCCGCTGCTCGAGCTCGGCGTAGCTGATGCGGTCCCTCCCGTCGACCACCGCGATGGCGTCCGGCCGCCCGCGGGCCTGCGCCTCCACGAGGGAGTGGAGGCAGGTGTCGGCGGGACTCCGCCCGGTCGACGCCCAGTCGTCGACCGCCCGCCTTCGTTCCGCCTCGCTCAGCAGCGGCAGGTCCATGACGGCCTGGTCCGGGTCGTCGAGCGCGGCGGCGAGGAGCCGGCGAAGCTGCCCGCTCATGCGGGCCGTCCGGGCCGGGGTGAACAGGTCGCCGTCGTAGACGAGGGTTCCCTCGACCGTCTCTGCTGTCTCGGTGAACTGCAGGAGCAGGTCGCATGGCGAGCCGGCGTGGTGGGCGAAGACAGGGACGAACATCGGCTGGGAGGGCGCCGCGGCGGCGGGAGCCAGCGGCTGCGTGGCCGCCCTGCCAAGCGGGCGGGTGAGCTGCAGCCAGTCCACCGCCACCTGGAAGAACGGCGTCCGACCCCCGTCTCGTGGCGGGCGCAGGCGCTGGACGAGAAGGTCGAAGGGGTAGTCCTGGTGCTCGAGCGCCTCGACGACATTCCGGCTGGACCGTTGGAGGAGCTCTCGGAAGGTCGGCGCACCCGAGACGTCGACCGTGAGCACGACCGGGTTGGCAAGGCAACCTACCAGGTCGTCGAATTCGGGCTGGCCGCGTCCGGCGGCGAAGGAGCCGAGCAGGAGCTGCTCCTGCCCGCCGTGCCGGTGGAGCAGGGCCGAGACCGCCGCCAGGACCACCGAGAAGGCCGTGGTCCGTTCGGTTGCGGCGAGAAGCCGGATGCCGCGGGTCAGCCCCGGGCCGAGCATGAACCGATGGCGGCCGCTGCGGCGCGGGCGCACCGAGGAACGCGGACGGTCGCCGTGGAGGTCCAGGACCGGCAGCTCGCCCGCAAGGGTCCTCTGCCAGTAGGACCAGAGCCGGTCGCCCTCTGGTGAGCGGAGCAGTGCGTCCTGCCATCGGACATAGTCCTCGTACTGCACCTCGGCCGGCGGTTGTCGGACGGCCTTGCCCGACCGCGAGGCCGCGTACAGGCGGTCGAGCTCCTCCAGGACGACGCCCAGCGACCAGAAGTCGGCGGCGAGCTGATGCGCGAACAAGACGAGGTACCGGCCCTCGCGGGTGGTGACGACCTCGACTCGTACGAGTGGGCCGCTGCTCAGGTCGAAGGGCTCGCGTGCCGCCTGGGACACGTGGTGCAGGAGCTCCTCGCGCCGCCAGGTGCACTCGCCGGTACGCCTGATGTCGAGAGGCTGCGGCTCCCGGACCGACCACGCTGGAAGGTGGCCGTCGTCCCGGCTGTACACGGCGCACAAGCTGCGGTGTCGGCGCACGACGAGCTCGAGCGCGGCGCGAAGGTCGGTTACCCGGCAGTCCGACGGTGCTCTTGCCCCGAAGGCGACGTTGTACGCCACGCTGCCGGGAGCGAACCGCTGCGCGACCAACAGGCCTCGCTGCTGATGCGAGAGGGGCGACCGCGCAGGCTGCGGGCTGGGCGCCGCGCCGAGGAGCTGCGCCAGCAGCAGCCGTCTCGCCGCAGGGGAGAGGCGTGAGAGGTCGTCATCGAACATCGGAGTCCTCGCCGCTGAGCAGGCAGGCGAGCAGCGCGTCGACCTCCGTGTCGGAAAGACGCTCCAGCGCGTCCCACGAGCTGAGCATGCGCGGATGACCTGCCGGGCGCCGCTGCAGCGGCGCCCGGTCACCTCCCCGCGGCCGGTCGTCGCCGTGTCGGCCGGCGGCGATCTGCTCCACGATCCTTCGGGCCAGCGTGTCGATTGTCGGGTTGCTGAGCAGGAGGTCGACCGGGACGAGGATCCCCAGGTCCGCATGGATGCGGCCGCGAGCCTGCACGGCACCCAGCGAGTCGAGGCCGAAGCCGGCAAGGGTCGCGCTGTCGCCGGACGCAACCGGGTCGTCCGCGCATGCCTGTGCGACGCAGTCCCGTAGGTACCGCGCAAGCAGTCGATGACCGGCTTCCGACGCCGGGGCGGCGGCCTGCACGAGATCCGGGCGCCCGACCGCGGTGCTGAAGCCGACTGCGGGAACCATGCCAGCCGGATGCGCAAGCTGGAGGCGACCTGTCAAGAACCTGGCACGGCAGGCCCGTCTCCGCACCTTGCCGCTCGCCGTCTTTGGAATCGTCCCCGAGCGGATGAGGGCGAGAGCGCAGACCTGCAGGCCGAACATGTCGGCCACGGTGGACCGGACCGCCTCTGCGATCCGCGCCATCCGGTCGCCCGAGCCGTCGGCGTGCGGGGCGTCAAGACGACGAGGCGCTCGTTCCTCGCCACGAGGCGCTCGTTCCTCGCCACGAGGCGCTCGTTCCTCGCCACGAGGTGCTCGTTCCTCGCCACGAGGCGCTCGTTCCTCGACCTCGGCGACGATGATCAGCCGCTGCCTCCCGCGCACGTCGATGCTGAATGCGGCACTGCGTCCGCGACGCAGCGCCGGGTGGCTGTCTTCGCTGGCTCCCTCGATGTCCTGTGGGTAGTGGTTGCGTCCGTCGATGACGATCAGGTCGTCCAGCCGGCCGGTGACGAAGAGCTCGCCGCCCGAATCGAGGAAGCCCAGGTCGCCGGTTCTCAGGAACGGGCCCTCACCGGTCCCGGCCAGGTGAGCGTCGAAGGCCGCCCTGGTGCGACCGGGATGTCCCCAGTATCCCGATGCGACGCTCGGGCCGGCCACCCAGATCTCTCCCACGTCATACGGCTGGCAGCGGATGCGCCGCTCGGGATCGACGATCATGAGCCGCTGCGCCACCGGGCTGCGGCCGCATCCGACCAGCGTCCTGGGCAGCTCGTCAGGGCCAGGCGCACTGGGTGACGGGTCCGCCTGCGGTTCGGACGACACGGGCGTGGCAAGTGCGACGGGCGGCTCGGCCGGATCGCCGCCGGTGACGAAGGAGGTCGCCTCGGCCAGGCCGTAGCAGGGATAGAACGCGTCGTACCGAAAGCCATGCGGTGAGAACGCCTCGGCGAATCGTTCGAGAGTCTGGTGGCGGACTGGCTCCGAGCCGTTGAAGGCGACGCGCCAGCTTTGCAGGTCCAGGCCGGCTCGCTGCCGCTCTGGTATCCGCGCGACGCACATCTCGTATGCGGAGTTGGGCCCGCCACTGGTGGTGGCGCGGTACCGGGTGATGGCTCGCAACCAGCGGACCGGCTGGTGGAGAAAATCGGCTGGCGACATGAGGACGGCCCTGAAACCGCCGTACAAAGGCTGCAGGACCGTCCCGACGAGACCCATGTCGTGGTAGGGGGGGAGCCAGCTGACCAGGATGCTGCCCGGCCCGTGGCCGACAGCCTCAAGAATCGCTTGTTCGTTCGCCGCGAGATTTGCATGGGTCAACATCACGCCCCGAGGCGTTCGTGTCGACCCGGAAGTATACTGCAGCAGGGCGAGCGCGTCGGGGGCCGGGCCGAGCGCGTCAGGGGCCGGGCCGTCATCGACCAGCTCGCTCGCCCGACGAGCGGCAACGGTGTCCGTGGCCAGCCACAGCACCGTTGGGAGCCGTTCCTCCCGCCACCAACGCCGCAGCCTCGGGGAGAGGTCGCTCGTTGTGAGGGCGGTCACCGGACCGGCGTCCTGGACGACCGCGCGCAGAACCGATGCGGCTCCCGAACGAGGCGGATACACGGGAACGGCGATCACGCCCGCATACATGCAGGCGAACAGCGCGACGACGTAGTCGATGCCGGGCGCATGCAGCAGGAGCGCCCGCGCCCCAGGCTCGACGCGCTGCCGCATGCGGGTCGCAACCGCCCTCGCGGCCCGGTCCAGCTCACCGTAGGTGACCAGCTGCTCGCCCGAGCCACCGCCTCGGAGCACGACATACGCGCAGCGGTCCGGTTCCCGGGCGGCGCGGTCTCTCAGGACGTCGACCACGGTGGTGAACGCCTCGGACCGTCTGGCAGCGCCGACCGGGTGCGTCATGAGCGCCTCGCGCTGGTGCTCTGGACTGGACGCTGATACCAGCCACCGGATGGCGGCTGACGTGCATCATTATGCCAGTATGCTGCCTCTGGGCGGAGGAATATCCTTCAGGCTGGCCGTTGGGACAGCCTGCGGCGGCACCCGACCTTGAGAGAGCGAGGGCCAGGTGACGGGCCAGCTGCGAAGAACTGGGGGAGAGGGGCAGGAGAGCACCGAAATCGCCGCGACGCCGCGGGAGATCATGGAGGTCATCGCGGACTTCGAAGCCTATCCCGAATGGGTCAGCCAGATGGAGAGCGCCAAGATCCTGGAGCGGGACCAGGAGGGCCGCCCCGCCAAGGCTTCGTTCCGGGTCGACAGCCCGCTGCTGTCGGCAAACTACACCCTCGCGTTCACCTACCTGGGTGAGGACCGGGGTATGGCGTGGAAGTACGAGGCGGGCTCGCTGCGCGACCTGACGGGATCCTATGTGCTGGACCCGCTCGAGGATGGAAGAACGCGGGTCACATACAAGCTGACAGTGGAGCTCGGCATCCCCCTCCCCGGCCCGTTGAAAAGGCTGGCCGCAAAGCAGATCGTCAAGTCGGCACTCCTCGACCTGAAGACGCGGGCCGAGCGACAGGCCCGCGCCTAGAGCCCCTTAGGGGTCTGGGAGGCCACTGGACAACCCGCGGGCGACCTGCTTTGCGACGCCTTGACCTGCGGCGTTGCAGCCCGCAAGCGCAGGAACGGCCCTTGTTCATCAGCCCCTGGCCCGGTCACTGCAGGGGCGGCTTCGAGAACATCACGAGTGGTCCGACACGAGGAGCCAGAAGACGTGAAAGAGCTGGTGGAATTCACGCTGGACGACGGTACGGCTGTGGTTGTCGAAGTCGACGCGGACGAGCCGGGCATCGAGCGCGTGTCGCGGACCGATGAGCTGGTCGTGCGGGCCGCTGGGAGCATGGAGGGAGCCCTCGACCGGATCCGCTCGGTTGCGAAGGTCGCTGTCTCGAAGCTCCGCGGTGCTGGTGAGCAGCCCCACGAGATCGCGGTCGAGTTCGGCATCAGGCTGAATGCTGCAGCCGGTGCGGTGATCGCCAGCACCGAAGCCGAGGGGCATCTGCAGGTGAGACTGACCTGGAAGAAGGCTCCACCGGAAGAGCTCCAGGCGCACTCAGGTTCGGTCGAGCCCCCAGGTCTGGGCTCCCCCGCGTGACTTCGGCCGGTAGCCGGTCCTGGGCCCGGATGACGGTCGAGCGGGTGTGGTAGCACGGCGCCATCGCCGCGCCCACCAACCGCCGGCGCCGTCCGGTTCACCGCGACGGCCGAGGTGGGCCGGTGGGCGTAGGCCGCCGTCCAGGCGAAGCAGGTCACCAGCGGTCCTGTCCGTGACCCGGTGCAGCGACCAGGGCCTTCGCGCCAAGGTACGGAAAGGACCTCTGAGCAGGCGCTCAGGCGGTGACCGGCTGGTGGCCTTCCAGCGGTCGGACAAGCTCAGGACGGTTGTTGCGGGTGTTCCCGACCGCCGGGTCCACCGGCCACAGGGCCAGCAGTTCCTCGGGGGCCGGCGCGAGCAGCGCCGCCAGCTGCTCGACGTCGTGGTTGTCGGGGTCCAGCCAGGCGTCCCACGCCTCGGACGGCAGGATCACGGGCATGCGCTGGTGCACCGAGGCCATGAGCTGGTTGGCGGTGGTGGTCAGGATCGTGCACGTCCACAGCGCATCGTCGGTGCCGCGTTCGGGATCGTGCCCGGCGCCGGCCGCCTCCTCGCCGTGCTCCTCACGGGCCGTGGCGGGGTCGCGCCAGGTCGCCCACAGCCCGGCCAGCGCCAGCGGCTGGCCGTCGCGGGCGGTGATGTAGAACGGCTGCTTGCGGCGGCCTTTGCCCTGGTCCTGCCACTCGTAGAAGCCGTCGACGGGGATGATGCAGCGCCGCTGGGCCAGGCTGCGCTGCCAGGTTGGCTTTTCGCGCACGGTCTCGGCGCGCAGGTTGATTATCCGGTTGCCGGCCTTGGGGTCCTTGGCCCATCTCGGGACCAGGCCCCAGCGCAGCTCGCGGAGCTGGCGGGCACCGTCGCTGCCGGCGACCACGACCAGGATGTCGCTGGCCGGGGCGACGTTCCAGCTCGGCTGGTGGGCTTCGACGCCGAGCGGCTGGGCGCGGAACTGTTCGGCCAGCAGCGACAGCTGCTTCGAGGAGGTAAACCGTCCACACATGCATCTACCTTACCCGCAGGACAGGACAGGGTCGGGGTACGGTGCCATCAACGGTGCCATCATGGGGCGCTCAGGGATCCGACGGTGGGCCTGAACGCTTCCATGGCGCGGGCGGGTCGGCCAGGGTCTCGAGTCGAAGTCGGCGGTAGGTGCTGGCGCAGCGGACAGCCAGACGGGCATGGCGCGGCGACAGCACGGCGATCCGGGTCCGGCCGCGATCCGGCCCCAGGCCGCGTCCCGTCAACCGTCGAGGTCGGGAGTCGGGCACAATCTCATCGCCAGCCGGACGCGCCGGTCATGGCGAGGGCTGACCCAGGCGGGCTCAGGCGAGGTGGTGCGACCGTGAGCGACCGGGTGCAGATCACCCATCCGGACAAGGTGCTGTTCCCAGACGACGGCATCACCAAGGCCGACCTGGCCGACTACTACCAGACCGTGGCCCCGGTGATGCTCCCGCTGGTCGGTGGACGCCCGGTCACCATGCAGCGGTTCCCCAACGGGATCGGGAAGGGCGGCTTCCTGCAGAAGCAGGTCGCCGCGTCCGTCCCCGAGTGGATCGAGCGGGTCACCGCGCCCAACCGTCGCACCCGGCAGGCCACCACCCGCGACGAGGTCACCTACCTGGTCTGCCGCACCCCCGACGACCTCGCCTACCTGGCCAACCAGGCCTGCATCACCCCCCACGTCTGGCTGAGCCGCACGCCCGACATCCACCATCCGGACCAGCTGGTCTTCGACCTCGACCCGGCCTCGACCGACCCGCGGGTGCTGCGGCTGGCGGCGGCGGCGCTGCGCGGGCTGCTGGAGGAGCTCGGGCTGGCCTCGTTCCTGAAGTCCAGCGGGTCGCGTGGCCTGCACGTGGTGGTGGCGCTGGTCCCGGCCGCCGAGACCGACGCGGTGAAGGCGTTCAGCATCGCCGTGGCCGAGGTCCTGGCCGCTCGCCATCCGGACGATCTCACCACCGAGGGGCGTATCGCCGACCGGGGTGGCCGCCTGTTCCTCGACATCGGACGCAACGGCTACGCGCAGACCATGGCCGCGCCCTACGCCGTGCGGGCGCTGCCCGGCGCGCCCGTGTCGGTCCCGCTGGACTGGTCGGAGCTGGACGAGTTCGATCCCAGGCGGCACACGCTGCGCACCATCGCCGACCGGCTCGCCCAGCCCGACCCGTGGGCCGGCCTCGACCGGGCCGCCTGCACCCTCGACCAGGCCCGCACCCGTCTGGCCGAGCTCGGCGGGCCCACCCCCAGCTGAGCAAGCCTGGCTACCAAGTCGGCTTCCACCACGGGTCTGCTCGGCGACATCGCTGTTTTCCGGTTGAGCCGTCGACCTGGAAACTCACTCACTCACTCACTCACTCACTCACTCACTCACTCACTCACTCACTCACTCACTCACTCACTCACTTGCTAGGAGGCTGAGCGCCTTGGTGGCGCGGCCGAGGGCGTTGCCGATGCCCCACCTGGTTCCCAGGTCGGCAAGGGCTCCGCCGTCTGGTGGTGGGTGCGGCAGCGCGGTGTCGACGGTGGGGAGCTCCAGCGCCCGAGCGGTGCGGACGACGGCGGGCGCTCGGGTGAGGTAGTCCCGGGCCGCGTCGAGCCTGGCCGCGACCCCGACCAGGCGGGGATCGGCCCCCGCGGCCGCGTCCAGGAGCGCGTCCAGGGTGCCGAACGTCGCCAGCAGCCTGGCGGCGGTCTTCTCCCCGATCCCGGGCACCCCGGGCAGCCCGTCACTGGGGTCGCCCCGGAGGGTGGCGAAGTCGGCGTACTGCCACGGGGCGATGCCGTAGCGTGCCGTGAGCGCGGCGGCGTCCATGATCTGGAGCTTGGCGACGCCACGGCCGGTGTACAGCACGCGGACGCCACGGGCGTCGTCGATGAGCTGGAACAGGTCGCGGTCGCCGGTGACGATGTCGACGGGCGTGGTGGCGTGCTCGGCGAGCGTGGCGATCACGTCGTCGGCCTCGTGGTCGGGGGCGCCGAGGGTGGCGATGCCCAGGGCGGCGAGCGCGTCGAAGATGATCGGGACCTGTTCGGCGAGCCCGGGCGGCTCCGCCTCGCCAGCTGGCGCGCCGCCTGAGGGCGCCGCGTCGGGCTCGGCGAGCCGGTGCGTCTTGTAGGAGGGAAGCAGCGCCACGCGCCAGGCCGGGCGCCAATCCTCGTCGACACAGGCCACCATGTCGGTGGGGCGAAACCGCGTGAGCAGCGTCGCCAGCATGTCGAGGAAGCCGCGGACCGCGTTGGTCGGCGTGCCGTCCGGCGCGGGCATCGCGCTCTTGACCCCGTAGAAGGCGCGGAAGTACAGGCTGGCGGAGTCAAGCAGCATCAGCGTCACGCGCGTGGTCTCCCCGTTGGTGGTGCCGCGTTCAGGCGCCGGCGGGTGCCCGCTGGGCCGTGCGGAACAAGCCCACCAGCTCCTCGGTGGTGGTGGCGTCCTCGGGGGCCTTGTCGTCGCGCCAGCGCCCGGTGAACCGCGGGAACCGCAACGCCAGCCCGGCGTCCTGCTGGACCTGCCCCCATCCCGCGGTATGGGTCGGGGACACCGTCAGCTCGGCGCCGAGGACCTCCACCACCAGACCGGGCTCGAACCACACATCCGCGCTCCGGCGCGCGTCGACCCGGGCGGGTGGCTCGGGGCGCGCCAGCGGCGCCAGCCGCGCCGGCAACCCAGCCAGCTCGGCGTCTGAGAACCCGGTGCCGCACTTGCACACCGTCTGGAACCGGTCGGCGTGCGGGTCGTAGGCGGCCAGCAGCAGCGCCCCGTACATGCCGGCGCGGCGGCCCCGCCCCGCCAGCGCACCCACCACGACCAGGTCCAGGGTGTCTGAGAGCTCGGTGCGGTAGTCCCGCTTGAGCTTGATCCACGACCAGCCACGCGCCCCGGCCTGGTAGCCGACCGAAGGCGCCAGCGACTTGCAGATCAGCCCCTCGCAGCCGTCGGCCACCGCCTGCGCGAACAGCGCCTCCAACGCCGCCTCGTCGTCGACCTGCTCGGCGGTGGCCAGCCGCAGCCGCGCCGATCCGGTGATGGCCTGGGCAAGCCGCGCCCGCCGCTCCAGGTAGGGCAGGCGGGTGAGGTCGGTGCCGTCGGCGTACAGCAGATCGAAGCAGAACAGGCTCACGGGCACGTCGCGGACCGCCTCGGTGATGCCGTACTTGCGGCGCCGGAACATCACCTCCTGGAACGGGCGCAACTCCCCCGAGGCCGGGTCGGCGGCGACCACCTCGCCCTCCAGGATCGCCTCGCGCGGCCCCAGGCTCTGATCGAGCAGCTCCACCACCTCGGGGAACTGCGTCGAGACGCGGTCCAGCCGGCGGGTGTACAGCTCCAGCTGCCCGTTGGCGGTGCGGTGGGCCTGGACCCGGATGCCGTCGTATTTGTACTCGGCCGCGCACGCCCCACCCAGCCTGCCCAGTGCCTCGGCCGGGCTGGACAGCCGCTGGGCCAGCATGGGCCGCACCGGGTTGCCCGCCCGGACCTGGATCTGCTCCACCGCGGCGAGGCCGCCGCCGGCCAGGGTGGAGGCGACCAGGCCGAGGTCGGAGCAGATGTTGTAGGCGCGCTCCAGCACCGGCCGCGCCTTGCGGCCGCCCGCGTGGACCTGCGCGAGCGCGTCCAGGATGGTGGCGGTGCCGATTCCCAGGCGAAGCGTGGCGGTGACGGTGCGCAGCAGGTAGCGGGCCTCCAGCGGGGTCGCCCGCTCGAGCAGGTCGACCAGCCCGGCCAGCTTGCGGGCCTGGGAGCCGGGCCCCTCCGCACGCGCGATCTCGTGGAGGGTGTCGAACACGACCCCGACCTCCAGGCTCGCCGGCCGCGACCCGGCGGTGCGTTCGAGCAGCTGCTCGGCGGCCAGGCCCAGGTCGCCGGTCTCCCGCGCGCTGGCCAGCACCTGCTCGGCGGGCACGCCGGCGGCCTGGGCGACCGCCCGGGCGGCCAGCCGCTCGGCCAGGCCGATCTCCACGCCGGCGAAGTCGGGCGCGATCTGGCCCTGGCACAGCAACGCCACCGTGGGCAACAGGCTGGTCGGGGTCTGGGCGAACAGCCCGGCGAGGCGGTCGATCAGCGCCAGGCGGGCCGTGGCGCGCTCCAGGTCCCTGTACGCCTCCGCGACGGTCTCGTACCGCACCCGCACTCCCTCCCTCGGCGGGTCCGCGCACCTGGCCCGCACCGCTGCCGCAACCCGGCCACAGCAGGATATCGGCTCGCCATGGCGAGTACCTCGAGCTTGTGCGTGATGGCTTGCCGCTGCCGGGATGTCGAAGAGGTTGCGCGCGTCCAGTCAGGCCGGCGGTCGGGGCTCGACCGGCAGCCAGTAGTCGAGCCACCGATCCTCGCGGGTCGCCCCGATCCGCTCATAGACGCCCTGCGCGCGGCCGTTGTCCCTGGCCGTCTGCCAGACCAGCCGGGTCGCGCCGTGCTCGCGGCAGCGCTCCAGGCAGGCGGCGATGAGCCCGTCGGCCACCCCGGTGCCCCGCGCCTCGGCGGCCACGAACAGGTCGTTCATCACTCCGACGCGGGCGGCGGCCAGCGTCTGCCAGGTCCAGAACAGGGTGGCGAAGCCGGCGACCCTGCCGGCGTCGTCGCGGGCCAGGAGCTGCAGCCCATCGCGCTGCGGGTCGGCGAGCAGCGCCTGCGACAGCTCGAGCAGGGCCTGGTCGCTCGGCGCGACCTGGTAGAAGTCACAGTAGGCGCGCAGCAGCGGCAGCAGCGCTGGCAGGTCGGCGGGGCCGACCACGGTGATCCGCACGGGAACTCCCTCCTCACGCCTCCGTCCTGACCCAGGTGGCGGTGATCCGCTCGTCATCGGTCTGGCCGGTCAGGACGGTCACCTCCGTGTCGGACCCGGACCCGCACCGGCCGTGTCGGACCCGCACCGGCCGTGTCGACCCGGGCCCGGCCGCCGAGCTGTTCTCGTCCCGTCTGTCTGGCTTGGGACGCGAGTGGTCCGCGATTCGTGCGCCGTGCTGGTCGTCGTGGTCGTCATGGTCGTCCGCGACGTGACGCACGTTACCAGGGCGCGAAGACCGCGGCGGAGAGGACCCGACCCGCGAGCCGCTGGCTGGCGGAACAGCTGCGCTTGCCAGGCTCACCGACAGGGAGCGGGAGGTCCTCCCACGACGGCGAGCTTTCGGACACGGATCGTGCTCCGATGGTTCTCAGCCGGAGCACTCGCCGGCCGGCGTCGCCTCAGGCCACGGGCTGGCCATGGCGGCCGCGATGGCCGCCTCCGCGTGGATCCTGGTTGTCGGGAAGACCTCGACCGGGCTGTCGGCCTGGCCCACGAGCAGCTCGATCTCGGTGCAGCCAAGGATCACGCCCTCGGCGCCGGCGGCGGCAAGCCGGCCGGTCACGTCCCGGTAGGCTCGCCTGGACGCCTCGCTGAACACCCCGGCGCACAGCTCCTCGAAGATCACCCGGTGCACGACCCGGCGGTCGGCCTCGCCGGGGACGAGCACACGCAGGCCGTGGGCCTGCATGCGCTGCTGGTAGAAGCCGTCCTCCATGGTGAAGCTCGAGCCGAGCAGGCCGACGGTGCCGAGCCCGGCCGCCCTGACCCGCTCGGCGGTCGCGTCGATGATATGCAGCAGCGGCACCGAGGTGGCCGCCTCCACCGCCGGTGCGACCTTGTGCATGGTGTTGGTGCAGATGAGCAGCAGTTCGGCGCCTGCGCCCTCCAGGCCCCCGGCCGCTCCGGCGAGCAGGTCGCCGGCCTCGTCCCAGCGGCCGGGGGCCTGGAGGGCGGCGACCTCGGCGAAGTCGAAGGAGTGGAGCAGGCAGGGGGCCGAGTGCAGCCCGCCGCGCTCCTCGCGGACCAGCTCGTTCAGGATCCGGTAGTACCGGATGGACGACTCCCAGCTCATGCCCCCCAGCAGGCCGATCGTCCGCATGGTGGTCTCCCTTCGTCGGCGGTCTCGCTGCCAGGATGGCTCCCTTCGACCTCAAGGACAATTGCCAGCTTCTTGGCAAGAGACAAAGAATCGTTTATAGATGGGTGCCATGCTGGACCTGCGACGGCTGCTGGTGCTGCGGGCCGTGGCCCACCACGGCTCGCTGTCGGCGGCCGCCCGCCAGCTCGGCTACACCCAACCGGCCGTCACCCACCACATCCGGCGCCTGGAACGGGAGGTCGGCACGCCGCTGGTGGCCAGGGCCGGCCGTGGCATCCGGCTGACCGAGGCCGGCCAGGCCCTGGCCACCCACGTCGACGCGGTCTCGGCCCGCCTGGCCGCCGCCGAGGAGGAGGTGGCCGCCATCGCCGGGCTGCGGGCCGGCCGGGTACGGCTGGCCTCCTTCCCGTCCTCCAGCGCCACCCTGGTCCCGGCCGCGCTGGCCCGCCTGCGGGCCAGCCACCCCCTGGTCGGGATCTCCCTGGTCGAGGCCGAGCCGCCCACCTCGCTGGCCCTGCTCAGGCGGGGCGACTGCGACCTGGCCCTGACCTTCGAGTATCCCGGGGTGGCCACCGACGAGGGCGCGGACTTCACCAAGGTGCCGCTGCTGGCCGACCGGCTGCTCGCCGTGCTGCCAGCCGCCCACCCCCTCGCCGGGGCCGGCATCCTGGGCCTGGACCAGCTCGCCCAGGAGACCTGGATCGCCGGCTGCGAGCGGTGCCGCGACCACCTGCTCCGGGTCGCCGCGGCGGCCGGCTTCACCCCCGAGATCGCCTTCGCCACCGACGACTACGTCGCCGTCCAGCGCCTGGTCGCGGTCGGCCTTGGCGTCGCCCTGCTGCCCGAGCTGGTCCTCGGCACGGTGCAGCTCCCCGGGGTGGTGGCCACGCCCCTGGCCAGCGCCCCCGAGCGGCAGGTCCTGGTCGTCGCCCCGGCCGCCCCCCAGCAGCCCCCCGCCGTCGCCGCCACCGTGTCCGCCCTCCAGGCAGCCAGCGCGTCCTTGGTGGGACGCAAAGCAGCAGCTCAGAAGTCCTGCACGTAACCTGACGGTGATGCTGGAGCTGCCGCCGATGCGGAAGGGTGATATCGCATGACCGCGCGTCCCCGCAACATCACCTTCGACTGCGCCGACCCCTACCGCCTGGCCGGCTTCTGGAGCGAGGTCACCGGCTACAGGGAAGACCCGGAGAACGGCAACGCGCCGGAAGACCCCGAGGCGCTGCTGGTGGGGCCGGACGGCCAGCCCAACCTGCTGTTCATCAAGGTGCCCGAGGGCAAGACCGTCAAGAACCGCGTCCACCTGGACCTCATGCCGACACAGCACACCCGCGACCAGGAGGTGGCCCGGCTGCTCGAGCTGGGCGCCACGATCGTGGCCGACCACCGTCGACCCGACGGCACCGGCTGGGTGGTGCTCGCCGACCCCGAAGGCAACGAGTTCTGTGTCGAGCGCAGCGCCCCGGAGCGGACAGCAGGTGAGGCCGCCACCGGCTGACCCCCGCCGCCTCCCGCAGCTCACCCTGGCTCCTCGAGGGATACGTGCAGAACTCCTGGGAGGCTGCGTAGCACCGTCGCTGGTGCGTTCGCTTGGTCCGGGGATGTTGCTGCTGGTCGACCAGGGGCTGTGCGGCCTGGAGCTGTGGCGCACCTCGCAGGCCACGGGGGCGAAGCTGGTGTGGCGCTGCCGCCAGGATGTCAAGCTTGAGGTGCTGGAGGTCTTCGCCGACGGCTCCTGGCGCAGCGAGTTGGGCGCCAGCCAGCGCAGGCACAAGCGGGTGGCGGTGCGGGTCATCGACTACCGCTGTCCTGTTGACGATTTCCGTAGCCGCTGGTCACGAGCGTTTTGATTTGGGTGCGGCTCTTTCGGAGGGACTATGCGGCGGCCGGGATGACGCCAGTGGCGTAGCGGGTCTCGTGCACGCGGTGGTGTTCTTGGTTGAGGTGGAATCGCCAGTAGGGGTCGAAGTCGCCGTTG
>Ga0210378_10000054_pt1 | contig 48515 bp, 44 predicted proteins | sample PLM1_60_b1redo_FD_155465 | JGI IMG/M metagenome (GOLD analysis project Ga0210378, IMG submission 155465) | Groundwater sediment microbial communities from an aquifer in East River, Colorado, USA - PLM1_60_b1 redo | ecosystem: Environmental > Terrestrial > Soil > Riparian zone | place: USA: East... | reverse complement strand
GACGAGGGTGCCGGTCAGGCCGCCGACGGCGGTGCCCACCACCGGCACGCCGCACGCCATTGCCTCCAGCGGCACCAGCCCGAACGGCTCGTACCACGGGGCGCAGGCGACGACGTCCGCCGAGCGCAGCAGGTCCGGCATATGCTCCCGGCTCACCGCCCCGAGCAGCCGGACCCGGTCCCGGACCTGGAGACGTTTCGCCAACGCCAGCAGCCGCCTGGCCTCAGAGTCACGGTTGAGGGCGTCCGCCGGCGGGCCGCCCGCGATCACCAGCTCCGCGTCCGGGATCCCCCGCAGTGCTCGGATCAGCTGGTCGAACCCCTTACGCGCGATCAGGCGGCCAGCCGCCACGATGCGCGGCCGGTCGCGTGCCTTGATGGCCGCGTCCGGATGGAAGCTGTGGAGATCGACGCCGCTCGGGATGACCGCGACCGCCGTCCGCGGCACGCCCATCCGCACCAGCTCGTACGCCTGCTCGGTGCAGGTCGCGAGCGTGCGCGCCACCGACCGCCCGATCGCCTGCTCGGCGCGCTCACGCCCGGGCGGGTTCTCAGGGCGGCCCGGTTGGTGGCGCTGCTCGACGACGCCGAGAGCGTGGAACGTCTGCACCACCGGCACGTCGAGTTCCCGGGTCGCGCCGAGCGACGCCATCCCCGACATCCAGAAATGCGCGTGCACAACGTCCGGAAGATCCCTCGACCACCGCTCGGCGAGCTGGCCGGTGAGCTCCGGCAGGTACGGCACCAGCCCGTCACGTTCGATCGGCTGCGCCGGCCCTGTCGGCAGGTACACGACGTCGTATCCGCTGCTGGAGCGCACGTGGTCGGGCGTGCCCGGCCCGGCCCGTCTGGCGTAGACCGACACGTCGTGGCCCTGCTCGACCAGCGCGGATGCCAGTTCGGCTATGTGGAGGCTCTGCCCGTCCGCACCTACTGAGCCCGGCGCGGCGAGAGGGTTGGCATGTCCCGTCACCATCGCGATCTTCACCAGGGGTGGTTTCCTCGGCACCACCCCCGCTCAAACATGTGGCCTGGGCCACCGTCATGTGTGAGGGCAGGAGCCACGGGTAAGCCCGGACGGAACGTCAAACCGATCCGAGGAGTGATATGAGCACGATCCAGAAATCCGTCGAGGTGGACGTCCCGGTCTCCACGGCCTACAACCAGTGGACCCAGTTCGAGTCGTTTCCCGAGTTCATGGAGGGCGTCGAGCAGGTCCGACAGCTGGACCCGACGCATACCCGATGGAAGACGAAGATCGCCGGTATCGAGCGCGAGTTCGACGCCGAGATCACCGAGCAGCACCCGGACGAGCGGGTCGCCTGGCACACCCTCGATGGGCCGCGTCAGGCCGGTGTCGTCACGTTCCATCGGCTGGGCGAGGGCCGCAGCAAGGTGATGCTCCAGATGGACTTCGATCCCGAGGGGCTGGTCGAGAAGGCCGGCGACACGCTCGGCATCGTCGAGAGCCGCGTCTCGGGCGACCTGGAGCGGTTCAAGCGGTTCATCGAGGCACGCGGCCTGGAGAGCGGCGGCTGGCGCGGCGACATCAACCGGCCGCTTGGCTGACCGTTCCGGGTGCCCCGCGGCGCGGCGGGGCACCCGGGTGGCGGGTCCAGCGCGCCGTGCGGCGCGGCGCGCGATACGGTCAGCTCGATGGGCACGTCCGTCTTTCCATGATCCACACGTCCGAGAGTCCGAGGTGTAGACCCGTGCAGGAACCGATCGCGGCGACTGCTGCCGACGGCGAGGTCATCGAGGTCCGGCTGCCGGCCGCGCCGACCCACCTGCCGGTGCTACGCACGTTCACCGCCGACCTCGCCGCGCGGCTCGACTTCAACCTCGACGAGGTCGCCGACCTCCGCATGGCCGTCGACGAGGCCTGCGCCGGGCTCGTCGCCCGCGCCGTCAAGACCACGCAGCTCACTTGCGCATTCCAGCTCGAACCGGATGCGCTCTGGGTGATCGCCGCCGCCCAGACCACCGACGGCAACCCGCCCGCGCGGGACACGTTCGGCTGGCGGGTGCTGACCGCGCTCGTGGACACCGTCGAGACCGACGCCGACGAGTCTGGCGTGGTGACCGTCAAGCTGTACAAGCGGCGCGCCGGGACAGGCGCGTGAGCGAGCGAACGGGCCGGCACCGCACGGCATCCGGACGTGCCGGGGTGGGCTCGTGAGCGACGATCACAAGGAGACGCCCTCGGAATCGCGGGCTCTCTTCCTGGAGTACGTCGCGCTGCCGGAGGATTCGCCGCGCCGGCAGACGCTCCGCGACGAGCTGGTGACGATGCACCTGCCGCTCGCCCGCCACCTCGCCCGCCGCTTCAACAACCGCGGCGAGCCCCTGGAAGATCTGACCCAGGTCGCCACGGTCGGGCTGATCAACTCCGTCGACCGGTTCGACCCCGAGCGCGGCGTGGAGTTCCTGTCCTACGCGGTGCCCACGATCGTCGGCGAGATCAAGCGCCACTTCCGCGACCACGGCTGGGCCGTCCGGGTGCCGCGCCGGCTCAAGGAGCTGCACCTCTCCCTCAACTCGGCCGTCGCCGAACTGTCCCAGCGCAACGGGCGCGCGCCGACGGCCACCGAGCTCGCCGCGTACCTCAAGATCTCGCGCGAAGAGGTACTCGAAGGGCTCGAGGCCGCCAACGCTTACCGCAGCAGCTCGCTGGAGGATCCGGTCCGCGGCGACGAGAGCCTCCCGACGCTCGCCAACACCCTCGGCGACGAGGACAAGGAGCTCGAGGGCGTCGAGTTCCGAGAGTCCCTGCAGCCGCTGCTGAAGCAGATCGCGCCGCGCGAGCGCCGGATCGTCATCCTGCGGTTCTTCGGCAACATGACCCAGTCCCAGATCGCCGAGCAGCTCGGCATCTCCCAGATGCACGTCTCCCGGTTGCTCGCCCAGACGCTGGCGCAGCTGCGGGAGAAGCTCCTCGTCGACGAGTGACCCGGCCGTTGTTGCCCTCTCACAGCGCGGGTTGCCCTCTTACAGCGCGGGCCGCAACCAGTAGTTCAACGTGAATGGGCCGTGGCCGTAGGTCTGGACGCCGCCGAGTGCATCGCCCATCCCGGTCGTGACCTTCTCGATCGCCAGTCCGGCTTCAGCGAAGATGGGCGAGCAGGACTCCTCGGTCAGCGTGAGCGGGTGCATCGAGTCAGCCTCGGCGTGCATGTCGAACGAGAGGAAAGCAACGCCATCGGGCTTCAGGTACTGCCGGATGTTCTTCACGATCTGCGGGAAGTCGAAGCAGTGGTCGAGGACGTTGATGCTGACGACGAGGTCGGCGTTCCCGACGAGGGTCTCGACGAGTTGTTCTGCCGGGCGCGAGTGCACCTCCGCCGCATCCTTCAGATCGCACCCCTTGATCTCCGCGAGGAACCGGTCGCCCAACGGCTCGATGACGACCAGGCGAGCGTCCTCGAAGAACTTGGTCCGGAGCTTGCTGCCGGCTCCGACATCGACAACGGTCTTGCCGGCGTAGTCATTCGGATTGAACCCGAAATGACGGAATACCCGGTCGGTCTGGACCATGAAGTCGTCGGTCTGGCGCCAGCGGTCGCGCTTGTGGAAGCGGAACTCGCCCTCTTGTGCCCTCTTCTCCCACTCGTCACGGGAAACGGCTGTGATGTCACCATCCACCGGACGGTTCCGGTGCTGGATCCGGTAAAGGCCGCGCTTCAAGCGCCTTGCCACGGTACGCAGGTTCGTCATGCGATCGGATGATAGCCGTGCTCGGCCTGCCGCGCGTGCAGTGCGGAAACCCGACGCGCTGGCCGGATGGGGCATGCCCTTCCTGGTGGCGGCGTGTCCTCTCGATGGTCGGGTCCTGTGTCTGGGAGGAACTGGGAATGTTTCGGCCCCTACCGGCGAGTAGTTACCCGGGGGTAGCCTGGCAGAACTGATTGCGACCGGTGGGAGTGCCGATGACCGCAGTGGATCCGGCCAAATCCGACGAGGCAGTGCGCGACGCCGCGCCCGTGACCGAGCGCGTAGCGCGGCAGGTCGCGGAGGAAGCCCGCGACACCCCGTACCAGAAACCGAGTTTCGGCAAGGAACTGTTCCTCGGCCGGCTCCGGCTCGACCTCATCCACCCTCATCCGCGCGCCGACGAGGAGGGCGAGCGGAAGGGCGAGGCGTTCCTGGAGCGGCTGCGCGAGTTCTGCGAGACCACGGTCGACGGCGGCCTGATCGAGCGCGAGGCGCGCATCCCGGACGAGGTGTACGCAGGGCTGAAGGAGATCGGCGCCTTCGGGATGAAGATCGACGAGAAGTACGGCGGCGTCGGCCTCACCCAGGTCTACTACAACAAGGCGCTGATGCTGGCCGGGTCAGCGTCGCCGGCGATCGGCGCGCTGCTGTCGGCGCACCAGTCGATCGGGGTGCCGCAGCCGATCAAGCTCTTCGGCACCGAGGAGCAGAAGGAGAAGTTCCTCCCCCGCTGCGCGCGCACCGACATCACGGCGTTCCTGCTCACCGAGCCGGACGTCGGCAGCGACCCTGCGCGGCTGCACACCACCGCGACCCCGACCGAGGACGGCAGCGCCTACATCCTCGACGGCGTGAAGCTCTGGACGACCAACGGCGTCGTCGCCGATCTGCTGGTCGTGATGGCCCGCGTGCCCAAGGCCGAGGGGCGGCGCGGCGGCATCACCGCGTTCGTCGTGGAGGCCGACTCCGAGGGCATCACCGTGGAGAACCGCAACGCGTTCCTGGGGCTACGCGGGCTGGAGAACGGCGTCACCCGCATGCACGAGGTCCGGGTGCCGGTCGAGAACCGCATCGGGCGCGAGGGCGAAGGGCTCAAGATCGCCCTGACCACGCTCAACACTGGTCGGCTCTCGCTGCCCGCGCTCTGCGCCGGGTCCAGCAAGTGGGCCCTGAAGATCGCCAGGGAGTGGTCGAGCGAGCGGGTCCAGTGGGGCCGGCCGGTCGGCGAGCACGAGGCCGTGTCCAGCAAGATCGCCTACATCGCGGCGACGGCGTTCGCGCTGGAGGCCGTCCTCGACCTGTCCAGCCAGATGTCCGACGACGAAGCCAACGATATCCGGATCGAGGCGGCGCTGGCGAAGCTGTACTCGTCCGAGCACGCTTGGCTGATCGCCGACGAGCTGGTCCAGATCCGGGGCGGGCGCGGCTACGAAACCGCCGACTCGCTGGCGGCCCGGGGCGAGCGCGGTATCCCGGCCGAGCAGGTGCTGCGTGACCTGCGCATCAACCGGATCTTCGAGGGCTCCAGCGAGATCATGCGGCTGCTGATCGCCCGTGAGGCCGTCGACGCGCACCTGTCCGTGGCCGGCGACATCATCGATCCGGACGCCGATCTCAAGCGCAAGGGCAAGGCGGCGGCCCGAGCCGGTGGCTTCTACGCGCGCTGGCTCCCGACGCTCGTCGTCGGCGGCGGGCAGCTCCCGAACGGCTACTCCGAGTTCGGCGCGCTCGCCCGGCATCTGCGGTACGTCGAGCGGTCCAGCCGCAAGCTCGCGCGACAGACGTTCTACGCCATGTCACGGTGGCAGGGAAAGCTGGAGTACAAGCAGGGCTTCCTCGGCAGGATCGTCGATATCGGCGCGGAGCTGTTCGCGATGAGCGCCGCGATCGTCCGCGCGGAGATGATCCGGGCTGACGCCGGCGGCGAGGAGGGCAAGGCCGCATACGAGCTGGCCGAGGCGTTCTGCCAGCAGTCCCGGCGGCGTACGGAGGAGCTGTTCGACCGGCTCTGGCGCAACACCGACGGCGTCGACCGCAAGCTCGCCTCCCGGGTGCTCGCCGGCCGCTACAAATGGCTGGAGGACGGCGTCCTGGATCCGTCTATCGACGGTCCGCTGATCGCCGACGCCACGCCTGGCCCGACCAAGCGCGAGAACGTGCGGCGGGTCGTGTAGTTCGAGGTGGCGGTGGTTTTCCGGGCTATAGCCCGGAAAACCACCGCCACCTACGGCGCGCCGAGCGCGTAAAAGGCGACCGCCGCCGCGGCTGCCACGTTGAGCGAGTCCACGCCGTGGTGCATCGGGATCCGCACCCGCACGTCGGCCGCGGTCAGCGCCTTGCCGGACAGCCCCGACCCCTCGGCGCCCAGCAGCAACGCCGGCCGTTCCGTGTCCTTCGGCGGCAACTCCCGCAGCGAAACCGCGTCGGGATCCGGGGTGAGCGCCAGCACGGTGAAGCCGGCAGCGCGCACCTGCTCGAGCGCGGCTGGCCACGGCTCCAGCCGGCCGTACGGGACGGCGAACACCTCCCCCATGCTCACCCGCACGCTGCGCCGGTACAGCGGGTCGGCGCACGACGGCGAGAGCAGCACCGCGTCCATGCCCAGCGCGGCGGCGCACCGGAAGATCGCGCCGACGTTCGTGTGGGTGTTGACGTCTTCCAGCACGACGATCCGTTGCGCCGTCGCCAGCAGTTCCTCCGCTGACGGCAGCGGTGGGCGGTGCACCGAGCCGAGGATTCCACGGTGCACATGGAATCCGGTGACTGCCTCCAGCACGGAAGGCGTCGCCGCGTAGATCGGCACGCCCGGCGCCACGTCACCCACCATGTCCACGCGCTTGATGTCCACGAGGAGCGACCGCAGCTGGTAGCCGGCGCGGGCGGCACGGCGCAGCACCAGCTCGCCCTCGGCGATGAACAGCCCATGCGGCGGTTCGAACGCCGTGCGCAGCTCGACGTCGGTGAGCGCGCGGTAGTCGGCGATACGCGGATCGTCGGGGTCGGTGATCTCCTCAGCCACGCCGCGAGTCTTTCAACCGGACACCGGCGGCGTCAGCGTGGGGTGAGGCGGAACACCCGGATGGTCCGGCCGCTGCGCTCCTCGTACGTGTCGTATGCCGGCCAGACTTTGGTGACGATGCCCCACAACCGTTTCCGCAGCGCCCCCTCGGCCAGCTCTGCCCGGACCGGCACCGTACGGCCGCCGATCTCGACGGTCGCGTCCGGGGACGCGATCAGGTTGCCCGACCACGCCGGGTGGTGCTGCTGACCCCAGTTCGACGCGGTGACGACGTAGCCCTCGCTGTCGGTGGCGTAGAGCAGCGGCACCGTCCGTGGCAGCCCGCTCTTCGACCCGACCGTGGTGAGCAGCAACGTCGGGAGCGAGCGCCGCCCAAGGGCGTCGATCCGTCCCCGGGTGATCCGCTGGAGCGCGCGGTCGACCGGCACCAGGCGCCGGCCGACCACCGCGAACCAGCGCTGGTGCCCCAACCATCGGGCGACACCGCCGGCCAACGCGCTACTCCGTCGACGAGATGGGGCGGGCGTTCGGCGCCGGGCGCTGGCCGTCCGCCGGCAGTGTCCCGGGCGAGCCGGCCTGAGCCTCGCCGGTCGCGACGCCGCCGCCGAGCACGTTGCCGATGCCCTCGAGCGCCTTGCCCAGCTCGGCCGGGACGATCCACACCTTGTTCGCGCTGCCCTGAGCGAGTTGCGGCAGCATCTGCAGGTACTGGTAGGAGAGCAGCTTCGGGTCCGGGTTGCCGGCGTGGATCGCGCCGAAGACGGTCTCGATCGCCTTCGCCTGGCCCTCGGCCTCCAGCATGCGCGCCTCCCGGGAGCCCTCGGCCCGGAGGATGGCGGCCTGCTTCTCGCCCTCCGCGGTGAGGATCTGCGACTGCTTCACGCCCTCGGCCGTGAGGATCGCCGCGCGACGGTCCCGCTCGGCGCGCATCTGCTTCTCCATCGAGCTCTGGATCGACTGCGGCGGGTCGATCGCCTTCAGCTCGACACGGTTGACCCGGATGCCCCATTTGCCGGTGGCCTCGTCCAGCACGCCGCGGAGCCGGCCGTTGATCTCGTCCCGGCTGGTCAGCGTCTGCTCCAGGTTGAGCCCACCGATGACGTTGCGGAGCGTGGTGACCGTGAGCTGCTCGATCGCCTGGATGAAGTTCGCGATCTCGTAGGTGGCCGCGCGCGGGTCGGTGACCTGGAAGTAGATGACCGTGTCGATGCTGACCACGAGGTTGTCCTCGGTGATCACCGGCTGCGGCGGGAACGACACGACCTGCTCGCGGAGGTCGATGAGCGGCCTGACCTTGTCAATGAACGGGACGACCACCGTCATGCCCGGGGTCAGCGTCCGGGCGTAGCGCCCGAGCCGCTCCACCACCGCGGCGCGCGCCTGCGGGATGATCCGCACCGACTTCGCGAGCACGACGAGCACGATGATGATCGGGATCGCGACCAGCGCGAACCCGATTGCAGCGTCCATTACGGTTGCCTCCAGACGAGGGCGGTGGCGCCCTTGATATCGATGACCTGAACCTTCTGACCCGGTTCGAGGATCTGCGTCGCGTCGAAAACCCGCGCAGTCCATTCCTCGCCACCGATCTTCACTAGACCGCTGTGCTCGTCGACCAGTTCGAGCACGACGGCGGAAGAGCCCTTGATCGCGTCGATTCCCGTGCGGGTGCCGTCGGATGTCGGGTGGAGCTTGCGCTGCGCCATCGGCCGCGCCACGACGAGCGCCAGCACCGACACGAGCGCAAACACCAGCGCCTGGACGAACAGGTTGTCGACCACGGCAGCGGTGCCGGCGGCCGCGAGGGCCCCGGCCGCGAACATGATGAGGACCAGGTCGAGGGAGAAGATCTCCGCGATCACCAGCCCGACCGAGACAATGAGCCAAATCAACCAGGCGCGCACAGGACAATGTTCCCACGCAGCGGAGGCGGGCGGACCACGAACTGCCGTCCCAGGACGCAAAAAGCTCAGCTGTTGCTCAAGCGTCCGCAGTCACGAAGTCGATGAGCCGCTCGACGGCCCCGAGGAGCGGCGTGTCGAGGTCGGCGTAGGAGTCCACCGCGGCCAGCACGCGGCGCCACATTTCGTTGACGTCGGAGACCCCGAGCGCCGCGCAGACGCCTTCCTTCCACGGCACGCCACGCGGCACATCCGGCCAGGCCGCGATCCCCACGGACGCCGGGCGCACCGCCTGCCACACGTCGACGTACGGGTGACCGGTGACGAGCACGTGCGGATGGGTGACACCGGCGACAATGCGGCTCTCCTTGCTGCCGGGCACGAGGTGGTCGACGAGAACGCCGAGCCGCCGGCCCGGCCCGGGCGCGAAGTCCCGTACCACCGTGGTGAGGTCGTCGATCCCGTGCAGCGGCTCGACGACGACGCCCTCGATGCGCAGGTCGTCGCCCCACACCCGCTCGACGAGCGCTGCGTCGTGGATGCCCTCGACGTAGATCCGGCTGGCCAGCGCGGTCCGGGCGCGGACGCCGTCCACGGCGATCGACCCGGACGCCGTACGGCGCTGCTTCGGTGTGGCGGTCGCGGCCTCCGGAAGGGTCAGCGTCACGACCTCGCCGTCGAGCAGGAATCCGGCCGGTACCAACGGGAACACGCGCCGCTTGCCGTGCCGGTCCTCCAGCGTGACGCCGTCCTTGGCCACGACGACCACGGCGCCACAAAAACCGCTGCCCGCCTCCTCGACCACGAGGTCGAGATCGGCGGGCACGGTGCGAACGGTTTTCCTACGACGCCACTCGCCGGCGAGGACGTCCCTGCCATAGTTCGCTCTGTCCACATGCCGACCGTATCGGCTCGTCCCCCGAGCGGATGGTCAGGCTCGCCGCAACCGGCGCGCGGCGAACCGACCCGTGGGCATGGTCAAGCGCTGAAGATGCTGACGCCGCCCGGGACAACCAGCAGCCCCACGATGATGAGCACAATGCCCCACAGCATCTGACCGCGTACGAGCGAGACGATCCCGTACACGACCAGCGCGACTGCGAGGATCAACAGAATGAGTTCCATGCCATGAGTGATAGCCGTTCACCGAAATCTCAAAACTTCGGGCCTCCGAGTACTCTGACGAGGTGATCCTCCTCCCTCGCGCCGGGCAGCTGTCCAGTGTGGAGGTCGGCGCGGATGGGTGAGCCGGCCGCCGCCCGCTCCGCCGTGCTTGCCGCCTGGATGCGGTCGTGGCGGGCCGGGTTCGTCTCCTACGACGAAGTGCTCGACGAGGTGCGCGGCGCCGACGCCGAACATCTCGTCGACCGGACCGTCCACGCCGTCAGCCTCGCCGAGGGGCTGGCCGCGTACTCCCGGCTGGATCCGGACGACATCTGGCTCGTCCTGCCCAGCCCCGGCGACCCGCGCGGACTCCCGGGCCCCGGTCCGTTCACCGACGCCGCACTGGCCGCCGGCGAGGGCGTGCTCTGCGGCACCGGCGGGCTGGTCCCGGACATCACCATGCACACGTCCGGTTCCGGTGACATGTGGACGACCGTCACATGGCGCCCCACCCCGCTCGCCCGCAGCAACGCGCCGGTGGTCGGCGCCGACCCGCGCGCGATCGCCCGCCGCGGAGCCCCCACCGTCGCCGAGGCCGACCACGATCTGCTGATGGCGCTGCGCGAGGCCACCGATGTCTTGCAACGGCTCGACGTGGCTCGGTGGCGCCCCGAGCTGGCCGCCGCGCTCGGCGGGCTACGGCGCGACGCCGAAGATCCGGCGCTGCCGCCCGGCTACGACACCCGGTGCGCGCGGCTCGCGGGCCGGGCGACCACGGTGACCCGGATCCTCGCGCTGGCCACCATCGACGCGCCCGGCGGCGCCGTCACCGCGTTCGAGGCGGCCGAGCGGGACACCGCACTGCGCCCGCTGGCCACGGCCGCCCGCCGCGCCCACGCCGCCGCGATCAACGCACCGTTGCGTTAGAGCGTCCGGCCAATAGGGACGGTCGAGCGAGGCGGATGTCAGGCGTCGTCCGGCAAGGCGGAGGAGAAGGTGGTGGATGCTCTCAGCTACCGGCGCGGACAGCGCAGCAGCCGTAGGTGCCGCACGCCGGGTTGATGCCGAGCCGGCTCAGCTCACGCACCGGCGCCGCACTGTCGAGCCGCTCCATGACCAGCTCGCGGACCATCGTCACGAAGCGCGGATCGGCGCCGGGCGTCGCGGCCCTGGCGTATCCGAGGTCCAGCTTGCGGGCGGTGTCGGCGGCCTCGTTGTCCAGGTCCCAGACGACCTCGAGGTGATCGCTGACGAAGCCGATCGGGCTCACCGCGACGTCCGTGACGCCCTCGCCGGCCAGTGCCAGCAGGTGGTCGTTGATGTCGGGCTCCAGCCACGGCACGTGCGGCGGGCCGCTGCGGCTCTGCCAGACCAGGTCCCACGGCAGGTCAGGCGCGGCCGACGTGGCGACCAGGGCGGCGACCGCGAGCAGCTGGGCGCGGTACAGGTCGCCGTCCGGGCCGGCCGCCGCGTTCATCGTCACCGGGATGCTGTGCGCGGTGAAGACGAGCCGGGTGGTGGCCCGCCGCTCGGGCGCCAGCGTGGCGAGCGCCGCCCGGACGGCGTCGGTGTGCGGCGCCACGAATCCGGGGTGGTCGAAGTAGTGCCGCAGCTTGTCGACGACCGGTGCGCCCTCGCCGACCTGTGCCCGCGCGCCGACGATGTCGTCGAGGTACTGGCGGCAGCCCGAGTACGACGCGTACGCCGACGTGGCGAAGGCCAGCGCACGGCGCACGCCGTCGGCCTTCATCTGCTGGAGCGTGTCGCCGACGTACGGCACCCAGTTCCGGTTACCCCAGTAGACCGGGAGGTCAAGGCCGTGCGCGGCGAAGTCCGCCCGGATCGCGGCGAGCAGGGCGCGGTTCTGCCCGTTGATCGGCGAGACCCCACCGAAGTGGTGGTAGTGCTCGGCGACCTCCAGGAGGCGTTCGCGCGGCACTCCGCGTCCGCGGACCACGTTCTCCAGGAACGGCATGACGTCGGCTGGCCCCTCGGGACCGCCGAACGAGAGCAGCAGCACGGCGTCGTACACGCCACACATCCTGCCCGGAGGCGCCGTGCCGGCGCCCCTTGGGGTCTGGGCGACATGTTGGTGGCTATAGCCACCAACATGTCGCCCAAAAGGCCGCTACGCGCCGACCGCGTGGAACCCGCCGTCGACGTGGATGATCTCGCCGGTGGTCGCCGGGAACCAGTCGGACATCAGCGCTGCGCACGCGCGCGCGGTCGGCTCCGGGTCGGTGAGGTCCCAGCCGAGCGGGGCGCGCTGCGTCCAGACCTCCTCGAACTGCTCGAAGCCGGGGATACTCTTCGCGGCCATCGTGCGCAGCGGGCCGGCGGCGACCAGGTTGACCCGGATGCCCTGCGACCCGAGGTCACGGGCGAGGTAGCGCGACGCCGACTCCAGGCCCGCCTTGGCGACGCCCATCCAGTCGTACACCGGCCAGGCCTGCGCGGCGTCGAACGTGAGACCGACGATCGAACCACCGGGGCCCATCAGCGGCAGCGCCGCCACCGCGAGCGACGTGAACGAGTACGTCGAAACCTGCACCGCCGTGGCCACGTCCTCCCACGGCGCCGTGAGGAAGCCGCCGCCGAGGCAGCTCTGCGGTGCGAACCCGATCGAGTGCAGTACGCCGTCGAGGCCGTCGACGTGCTCGCGGACGCGGTCGGCGAGGGAGCCGAGCTGCTCGTTGTCGGTGACGTCCAGCTCGATGACGGGCGCCGGGGCCGGCAGCCGCTTGGCGATCCGCTCCACTAGCGACATCCGGCCGAACCCGGTGAGGACGACGGTCGCGCCCTGCTCCTGGGCGACCTTCGCCACCGAGAACGCGATCGAGGCGTCGGTGATCACACCGGTCACCAGAAGCCGCTTACCCTCCAGCAGGCCAGCCACGGCACACTCCTTCTGTCTCTACGTTGAGTTGAGGTCGAGCCGAGTCGAGGCTCAGTGGCCCATTCCGAGGCCGCCGTCGACGGGGATCACCGCGCCCGTGATGTAGCCAGCGCTCTCCCCCGCGAGCCAGGTGACCACACCGGCGATCTCATCCACGCTGGCGTACCGGCCGAGCGGCACCGAGCCGAGGATCTCCTTCTTGCGATCCTCGGACAGCACGGCGGTCATCTCCGTGTCGACAAATCCCGGGGCCACCACGTTGGCCGTGATCGAGCGCGACCCCAGCTCGCGAGCGATCGAGCGCGCCATGCCCACCAGACCGGCCTTGGACGCGGCGTAGTTCACCTGGCCGGCGGAGCCCGAGAGGCCCACCACCGAGGAGATGAAGATGATGCGGCCCCGCTTGAGCGGACGGAGCATCTTCGACGCGGCGCGCTTGGCCACCCGGTACGAGCCGGTCAGGTTGGCGTCGATGACCCGGGTGAACTGCTCCTCAGTCATCCGTAGCAGGAGCGTGTCGTCGGTGATGCCCGCGTTGGCGACCAGCACCTCGACCGGGCCGTGCTCAGCCTCGATCGCGGTGAACGCCGCGTCCACGTCGGCCGCGGACGTCACGTCGCATTTCACCCCGAACATCCCTTCGGGCGCGCCGCTGCCGCGATGCGTCACCGCAACCTGGTCGCCCTGCGCGGCGAACGCCTTCGCGATCGCCAGCCCGATGCCCCGGTTGCCTCCGGTGACCAGAACGCTGCGCCCCACGGGTACCCCTCTCATTCGATCCAGCTTGATGGCGAGGCTATGGGTTACCCGTCGGTAGCAGTTAGCGGACGCGGGCGTATGGTCGGTCACATGCGCGCGATTCAGATCACGTCCTTCGGTGGCCCTGAGGTACTCACCCCCACCGAGCTGCCCGATCCTGTCGCTCCCGAAGGCTTCGAGGTCATCGACGTCCTCGCGGCCGGCGTCAACTACGCCGACACGCACGCGATCGAGGATTCCTACCTGGCCAAGCAGAAGCTGCCAATGGTGCCGGGCGCCGAGGTCGTCGGCCGCCGCGCCGACGGCACGCGCGTGGTAGGGCTCCTGCTCGGCGGCGGCGGGTACGCCCAGAAGGCCGTCGTCCACCCGGCCGCGATGTTCCCGATCCCGGAGAAGGTATCCGACGGCGAGGCGCTCGCGCTGGTCCTCCAGGGCCTCACCGCGTGGCACCTGTTCAGGACGAGCACCCACCTCGCGGCGGGCGAGTCGGTCGTCGTGCACGCCGCGGCCGGCGGTGTCGGCACGCTCGCCGTGCAGCTCGCCAAGGCGTTCGGCGCCGGACGGGTGATCGCCACCGCCTCCAGCGAGGACAAGCGGAAGCTCGCCCTGGATCTCGGCGCCGACGTCGCAGTCGACCCAGCCACCGACGACCTCAAGGCCGCGCTCATCGAGGCGAACGGCGGCCAGAAGGTCGACATCGTCCTGGAGATGGTCGGCGGCACGGTCTTCGACGCGAGCCTCGCCGCGCTGGCGCCGTTCGGTCGCCTCGCCACGTACGGCATGGCATCGCGGGAGCAGCCGTCGCCGATCGATCCCGGCGCGCTCATCGGCACGTCCCGCGCGGTCGTCGGCTTCTGGCTCACGCACTGCGCCAGCAAGCCGGAGATGCTGCACGGCCCGATGACCGAGATGTTCGGCATGGTCGAGCGCGGCGAGCTGCGGCCCGTGGTCGGCGGCACCTACCCGCTGACCGAGGCCCGCCGCGCCCTGGAAGACATCCGCGCCCGCCGCACCACCGGAAAACTGGTCCTCGACCCAAGTTCTTGATCTAAACCTGGAGCCCGTCCAGGTGCCGCGATCGCAAGGCCGAGGAGCCGAAGCGTGCTGTTCGTGCACGCGAGGCGACGAGAACGCCGCGAGCGTGGTGCCTGGACGGGCCGCCTACGGAAGGCGAGAGGTCCAGGCTAGGGACATGACAGCGCCCGCGAAGCCGAAGAGCAGGGCGATGCCGACGAACCACTGCGTGACTTCCTTGGGCGTGGATCGGAAGCCGACCGAGCTGCCCAGGTCGCGGTAGACGTCCTTCAGCTCCTCCGCGGTGACGGCCTCGTAGAACTTGCCGTCCGTCTGCGTGGCGATCTTCGCGAGCGCGTCGCTGTCAACGGGCACCGGAGTGCGCGTGCCGTTGAGGTCGACGACCCCCTCCTGGGTACCGAACGCGATCGTCGACACCGGCACGTTCGCCTCGGCGCAGGCGCGAGCGCCCTCGTCGTTGGGGCGGCCGAACGTGGTGAATCCGTCGGAGAGCAGCACGATCCGGGCGGGCGGCGGGCCGGCGGCGCCGTCGGCGGGCACGCTCTGGATGGCCTGGAGTGCGGCGAACATCGCCTCGCCGATCGCCGTGGACTCCTGGAGTTGGAGGCGGTCGATCGCGTTGAGGATCTGGCCGTGGTCCTTGGTGGGCGACACCGCGACAGTGGCGCTCTTGGCGAAGGACACCAGCGACAGGTTGTAGGACCGCGGCAGTTCCTCGACGAAGAGCTTCGCCGCCTCCTTCGCCGCCTCGAACCGGTTCGGATCGATGTCGGTGGCCTGCATGGAGAGCGAGACGTCGATCGCGAGGACGATCGTGGCCCGCTCCAGCGGCTCCTCAACCTCCGTCGACGGCTTGGCCATGCCGGTGGCGAGGACGAGCAGGCACAGCAGGAACGCGGTGGCGGCGACGTGCCGGCGCCAGCCCGGGTTCTTCGGCGCGATCGACTCCAGCAGCGCGATGTTCGTGAACCGCACGGCGTACGTCTTGCGGCGGAACTGCATGAAGACGTAAGCACCCGCCAGCGCGAGCGCCAGCGGCACCAGGAGGAGCCACATCGGCTCGAGGAAGCGGATCATCGCGTCGTCCCCCTGCTTCGCCCTCGTCGCTGGGCGGCGACGAAACGAACGATGTCGAGCAGCCAGTCGGAGTCGGTGCGCAGACGCAGATGCGCGGCACCGGCCCGGCGCATTGCCGCGTCGATCGCCGCTCGCTGCTCTGCCGCCGCCTTCGCGTAGGCGTCGCGCAACTTCTTGTTCCCAGTCTGCACCTCGTGCAACCGGCCCGTCTCGGGGTCGACAAGGGTCAACACGCCGACCTCGGGAAGCGCCAGTTCGCGCGGGTCGACGATCTCGATGGCGAGTACGTCGTGGCGCACGGCGAGCTTCCGCATCGGCCGTTCCCAGCTCGGGTCGGCGAGGAAGTCGGAGATCACGACGGCCATGCCCCGACGGCGGGGCGGGCGGTTCAACAGGTCGACGGCGGCGGCGAGATCGGTGGGCGGACCCGGCTCGGCGCGCGGCGTGTCGACGATCCGCCGCATCAGGCCCTGGGCGTTGAGCCGCCCGGCCCGCGCCGGCATCCGTACCGTGCGCGTGCCGTTCGTGACGACCGCGCCGACCCGGTTGCCGCCCCGCACGGTGAGGTGCGTGATGGCGGCGGCCGCTGCGACGGCGAGGTCACGCTTCTCGCACTGGGCGGTACCGAAGTCAAGGCTGGCGGACAGATCCAGGCAGATCCAGGTTTCCAGCTCGCGGTCGGCGACGGTCTGGCGGACGTGTGGCACGGTGGTGCGCGCCGTCACGGGCCAGTCCATGCGCCGGACGTCGTCGCCGGGCCGGTACTCCCGCGACTCCCCCGCTTCCGATCCCGCGCCGGGCAGCAACCCGAGGTAATCGCCCTGGAGCAGCCCGTCGAGCTTGCGGGTGACGAGCAGTTGCAGGCGGTGCAGCACCACCTCGGCGCGGTCGCTGTCGAGGCGGGGCGGCGGACCACCGACGCCGCCGGCGCGGCGGGCGGCGCCCACGATCGACAGTGCGCCGCGACTCACGCCGGCCGCTCCGACTGTCCTGGCCAGCCGCCGCCGGCGGGCGACTGCGGCACCATGTGCGGCGGCACCTGGGCCTGCGCCGGACGCCGGTCGGACTGCTGGCGCGGCGTCACCGTGGGCATCGGCACGACGGCGAGCACGCGGTCGACGATCTGTTCGGCGGGTATCCCGTCGGCGAGGGCGTCGTAGGAGAGCACGAGCCGGTGTCGCAAGATGTCCGGCGCCACGTCCTGGATGTCCTGCGGCAGCGCGTAGTCGCGGCCCCGCATCAGGGCGAGCGCGCGGGTGGCGGCGATCAGGCCGAGGGACGCACGAGGCGAGGCGCCGTAGGAGATCAGCGGCGCGACGTCCGGCAGGCCGTGCTCGCCGGGTTCGCGGGTGGCCAGGACAAGCCGGACCGCATAGTCGACGAGCGCGTTGTGGACGAAGACGTTGTCGGCGGTGGCCTGGAGCCGGAGCAGGTCCTCCGGGCTGAGGACCTGCGACGCCTGCGGCGGGTTCACGCCCATCCGGTAGACGATCTCGCGCTCCTCCACGTCGGTCGGGTAGCCAACGACGATCTTCATGAGGAACCGGTCGCGCTGGGCCTCCGGCAGCGGGTAGACGCCCTCCTGCTCGATCGGGTTCTGGGTGGCGAGCGTCAGGAACGGCTTGGGCAGCGGGTGCGTCTTGCCGCCGATCGACACCTGCTTCTCGGCCATCACCTCGAGTAGCGCGGACTGCACCTTGGCGGGCGCCCGGTTGATCTCGTCGGCGAGGAGGAAGTTCACGAATACCGGGCCCAGCTCGATGTCGAACGTTTCCTTCGACGCGCGGTAGACGCGGGTACCGAGGATGTCGGCGGGCACCAGGTCAGGGGTGAACTGGATACGCGCGAAACTGCCGCCGACGACCTTCGCCAGGGTCTCCACGGCCAGCGTCTTCGCCACGCCCGGCACGCCCTCGAGCAGGCAGTGGCCGCGGGCCAGGAGGCAGACCAGCATCCGCTCGATCATGCGGTCCTGGCCGACGATGACGCGCTTCACTTCGAAGAGCGTCTTCTCCAGTTGTGTCGCGTCCTGCGCAGGAGTGGTCTGCTGCGTCACGGATGGCCTCCAGCCCGGTCGCCTTGCGTCAGCCCCGCAAGCTTTTCACGCCCGACCTGAAAGCGTCGTCAGCGGGAGGTAAGAGGCTTCTAAGGGCCGCACGCGCGGGCGGGCTGTGGCACGCTGCGCTGGTGGACTGGCTAGAGGAACTGCACCTGCACTCCACCGAGCGGCTGCCCGAGTGGCTCGCCGCCTACCTGGACGCCGGCGCGGGCGACGAGCTGACCGCTCGGGAGGCCAGCGCCGCCTGGGACCGGCTCCGGCTGCGGCCGCGCGCCCTCGTCGACGTCAGCACGGTGACGACCACGACAACCGTCCTCGGCGCCGAGGTCGCCACCCCGGTACTCGTGGCGCCGACGGCACTGCACCGCTCCGTGCACCACGAAGGCGAGGCCGCCACCGCCGCGGGCGCTGCCGCGGCCGGCTCGCTGTTCTGCCTGTCGTCGCGGTCCGGTACGCCGATCGAGAAGGTCGCCGCGGCCGGCGGACCGTGGTGGGCGCAGGTGTACGTCGTACGGGAGCGGGAGATCACCGCCTCCTACGTGCGCCGCGCGGTCGCTGCCGGTGCGGGCGCTCTCGTGCTCACCGCCGACACCCCCGTGGTCGGCCGCAAGCCGCGCGCCGACGCGCTGGCCAGGGATGTCACGATCCCTGGCGCCCACACCCGGACGAACCTGGACTGGACCGAGGGCTCCGACGACCTCGACGACGGCAGCGACTACCGGCTCTGGCAGGCCCCGGACATCACGTTCGACACGATCGAGTGGCTATCGGCGCTGAGTGGGCTGCCCGTCGTGGTGAAGGGCGTGCTGCGCGGCGACGACGCGCGCCGGTGCGTGGACGCCGGTGCGGCCGCCGTGGTCGTCTCCAACCACGGTGGGCGGCAGCTCGACGGCGCGGTGAGTACGGCGTACGCGCTGCCCGAGGTGGTCGCGGCACTCGACGGCACCGGCGCCGAGGTCTACGTCGACGGCGGTATCCGCCGTGGCGGCCACGTCCTACGCGCGCTCGCGCTGGGCGCCCGCGCGGTCTTCGTGGGGCGGCCCGTGCTGTGGGGGCTGGCCACCGGCGGTGCGGACGGTGTACGCACTGTGCTCGACGGACTCACCCACGAGCTGGTGCACGCCATGATGCTTGCCGGCGCGCCTACCCTGGGACGCCTCACGGCCGACCTCGTGGCCAATTCACAGTGACCGATCCCACCGTTTGACTGGACAACGACTACATCAGGCGGTGTAAACTTCGAGCTGATGTCGGGCGGCTTCCCCCGTGGCCGCCCGACATCTTTTTTGTGTCCAGCTCCGATCCGGCGATGATGCTCCCGTGAATCCGCCCGAGACCGACGAGCCGCCCATCTGCTCCGCCAAAGGTTGCCGCGAGGCCGCGCTCTGGGCGTTGCGCTGGAACAACCCCAAGCTGCACACGGCCGACCGGCGAAAGACCTGGGTCGCCTGCGACGCCCATCGCGGCACCCTGAGCGAGTTCCTCTCCGCCCGTGGCTTCCTGCGCGACGTCGAGCCGCTGCCGCCCGGCTGATCCCGCGGCCTACGCTGGAATGGTGGCCGATCCCAGCGCACTGCCGCCCGCCAGCCCACCCGCCCATGAGGACGACGATCCGGCGCTGTGGCCGGGTGACGTCACCTGGCGCCCGGTCTCGCCGAAGCTGCTGATCCTGCGCCGAGCGGCCGTCGCCGGCTGGCTCATCCCGCTCGCCATCGCCACGGTCGTCGTCATCAGCTTCACCGACCAGCGCTGGCTCTGGATCGGTGTGCCCGTCGCCGGGCTGCTCCTGATCGCGTGGTGGCTGCGGCTCGTCGGCCGGGCGGTGCGTTCCTGGGGGTACGCCGAACGCGAGGATGACCTGCTGATCCGGCGTGGTGTGCTGGTCCGCCGCCTCACCGTGGTGCCGTACGGCCGGATGCAGTTTGTCGACGTCCGGGTGGGGCCGCTGGAGCGCGCGCTCGGCATCGCTACCGTCCAGCTGCACACCGCCGCAGCGGCCACGGACGCGTTCATCCCCGGACTCCCGACCGAGGAGGCCGCCCGCCTCCGTGACGTCCTCACGGCGCTTGGCCAGGCCAGGGCGGCCGGCCTGTGACCGAGCCTGTTGGCCAGGCAGTGGCCCTGCGCCGGCTGCACCCGCTCACGCCGCTCGTCCGTGGCGCCAAGGTCTTCGGTGGCATCGCCGCCATCGGCGTCTACCAGGCGTACCAGACGATCCAGCAGGTCGGCATCCTGCCGGCGCTCAGCGGTGCGGCCGTCGTCGTGCTCGGGGCGTTCGTGGTCAGCTGGATCTCGTGGCGCTTCACCGGCTACCGGGTCACCGATCGGGAGCTGCACATCCAGGAGGGGATCTTCGCGCGCCGGCACCGCACGGTCCCGCTGGAGCGCGTGCAGGCCATCGACGTGGTGCGGCCGGTGCTCGCGCGGCTGCTCGGTCTGGCCGAGGTGCGGCTGGAGGTCGTCGGGCAGGGCGACACGGAGGCGCCGCTGGCGTACCTGTCCAACGCCGAGGCGCTGAAGCTGCGCAACCACCTGCTCGCGTTGGTGGGTGGGGCGGCGGTTCCCACGGAACCCGCTGCCGTCGAGTCCGCCGACAAGCCGGCGGAGCAGGCACTGTTCGCCGTGGATCGCCGGTCGCTGATCCTGGCCCAGATCCTCACGCCCAACACCCTGGCCCTGCCGTTCATGGCCGTGTTCCCGCTGCTCGGCCTCGTCCACGAAGGACTGTCGTTCCCGGCGCTGCTCGGCGCGGCGTCCGGCATCATCGGCCTCGCGCAGCTCCCCGTGCGCCGGATCCTCAACGAGTACGGCTTCACCGTCTCCGACACGGCTCAGGGGCTGCGGCTGCGGCACGGACTGCTGGAGACCCGCACTCAGACGGTGGCACCGGGCCGGGTGCAGGCTGTCCGGATCTTCCGTCCACTGCTGTGGCGTCCGTTCGGCTGGGTCCGGGTGGAGATCGCGGTCGCCGGCTACAGCGCGGCCGGCCAGCAGGAGCAGCGCACGGGCGCGCTGGTGCCCGTCGCCGACGAGGCCACCGCCTTCGTGCTGCTGCGGCACGTCTTCCCGCAGCTGCCGGACGATCTGTCCACAGTGGCCCTCACGCCGGCCCCGCGCCGCGCCCGCTGGCTCGCCCCGTTCGCGTTCCGGCGCCTCGCCGCCGGCGTCACCGACGAGTTGTTCGTCAGCCGCGGCGGCGTGTTCACCGAGCGGCACGAGATCGCCGTGCTGGCCCGCACGCAGAGCATCCGGTTCGTCCAGGGCCCGCTGCAACGCCGCGCCCGGCTGGCGTCCGTCTTCGCCGACCTCGCCGGCGACCACGGCACCGCCTCGGCGCACCAGCAGGACGTGGCCACCGCGCTCAGGCTCGTGACGGACCTCGTCGACCGGAGCCGCGCTAACCGCGAGTGAGGTCAGCTCCGGTCGGCACGGGCGGTGTGGTCGTCAGCGCCGGCTCGACTGCGGCTGCCGCGGCAACCGTCTGCTCGGCGGCCGCCGTGACCGCGTGCTCGCGACGGGCGCGCCACCACCGCTCGCCCAGGTTGACCAGCACGTACACGACGCCGACGTAGGTCCAGCCCACGAACGCGTCGACCATATAGTGCTCACCGGTGTAGGCCAGCACCACCGACATCGACACGGGGTACGCGATGAGCAGCGGCAGCCAGCGCTTGCGGACCCGCATGAAGAAGAACGCGACGACGCAAAGCGCGAAACCCGAGTGCAGCGACGGCATCGCGGCGACCGGGTTCGACATGGCCTGGCCGATGTTGAGCAGCTTGCCGGCGGTACCGAGGCCGATCGCCTCCCAGCCACGCCCGGACATGCGCTCGACGTGCTCGGGGATGTAGCCGAACTTCGAGGCCCACCACGGCGGCGCGGCCGGGTAGAGGAAGTACGTCGCCAGGCCGGCCGTGGTGAGCGCGAACCAGCGGCGCATGAACGCCGCCCACAGTTCGCGCCGCCGCACCCAGAGCACGACCGCCACCGAGAAGCTCGCGACGAAATGCGAGAAGTAGACCCACGAGGCGACCACGTCCCACCAATGCACGTGGTCGGGGTCGTAGAAGTGCTCCTGGAGCCACACCGTCGGCAGCTCGCCGAAGAGCCACCGGTCGCCGTTGATCATCTCGGTGACGTGCGGCGCGCTCAGGTTGTCGGCGAACCCGCGGCTGAAGTCGTAGACGATCAGCAGCCCGACGATCGGCGCCCAGTCCCGGGCGAACCGCAGATGCTCGCGCCAGGGACGGCCGATGCCCCACGCGATCGTCGCGAGCCAGAGGAACAGGATCGCCACCGTGGGGTCCGTCGGGAGCCCGACGAACTTCCAGTACACGGCGAAGAAGACCGCGTACGCGGTCAGTGCGAGGGTGCGACGATTGATGCGCGGCGGGCGCCCGGGAGTCCCGGACGCCTCCTGCATTACGTCAGTGTCCGGGAGCGCCATTCCGTCCAGCCTAGTAGAACCGCGCTACCCCGCTGACGCGGCAGGGGGCTCGTCGGTCGTGACCTCGCCCACCAGCCTTGGCAGCACGTCGCCGATCGGCCCGTCGATACGCGCGTCCGCCCGGCCGTCGTACGGGGTGCGCTCGGCGTTGACGATCACGATCTTGGCGCCGCGCCGGCTCGCCACGTCGACCAGGCCGGCGACCGGCTGGACGGACAGCGAGGTGCCGACGGCGAGGAACACGTCACATTCGGCCGCGGCCCGGCGGGCGGCGTCGAACACGGCCGGTACGAGCGGCTGGCCGAACGAGATTGTGCCCGCCTTGAGGATCCCGCCGCACCGCAGGCACGCCGGGTCCTCCTCCCCCGCGGCGACCCGCTCCAGGGTGTCGGACATGGCAGTACGGGCGTGGCAGGACAGGCACTCGACCTCGTAAAGGGAGCCGTGCACCTCGATGACGATGTCCTCGCTGTTGCCGGCGAGCTGGTGGAGTCCGTCGATGTTCTGGGTGATGATGGCCCGCAACTTGCCGGCGTTCTCCAGCTCGACGAGGGCGTAGTGCGCGGCGTTCGGGCGGGCGGTCCAGGCAGCGTGCTCACGCCGGATCCGCCACGCCTCGCGCCGGATGTCGGGATCGTCTAGATAGTCACGCAGCGTAAACAACCGCTGGCTCCCCGGATTGCGGGTCCACAGCCCGTTCGGGCCACGGAAATCCGGTATTCCACTGTCGGTGCTGATGCCCGCTCCGGTCAGCACCGTGACCTTGTTCGCCCCGGCAATCCACGCCGCGACCGTCTGCACGTCCCTCATGGGGGATGACGCTAGGCCGTCCTGTGCCCACGATCCAGTCGGACGGCGCATTCGGGCCCTAGGCTGCCGGCATGAAGTTGCGCACAGGGCTTACCGCACACCTCGATCTCCTGGTGGAAGCGCAGGATACGGCCGTTGCACTCGGCTCCGGCGACGTTCCGGTGCTCGGAACGCCTCGGGTCGTCGCACTCGCCGAGGAGGCAACCGTGGCCGCCGTGGCCGGCGTGCTGCCCGACGGGAAGACGTCCGTCGGCACCCGCGTCGAGGTCCGGCACACCGCCCCCACCCGGCCCGGACGGACGGTCGCCGCGGACGCCCTCCTCGTCGGCATCGACGGGCGCAAGCTCGTGTTCGACGTCACCGTCCGTGATGGCGACGACGTCATCGCCACCGCCGTCGTCGAGCGGGTCGTGGTCAACCGCCAGCGGTTCCTGGAGACGGCCGGATGACCGCCCTGGGATGGATGGAGGTCGCCGACCGCATCTACGTCCGCCGCTACCCGGTGCTGGACGTCAACGCCACGCTCGTCGTGGGCGACGGCGCCGCCCTGCTCGCCGACACGCTCTCCACGCCGCACCAGGCCGCCGAACTGGCCGCCGCGGTCGCCACCGTCACCAGTGCGCCGCTGACGCTCGTCAACACCCACCACCACTTCGACCACTGCTTTGGCAACGCGACGTTCCCCAGCACCGCCGTGTGGGGTCACGAGCGCTGCGCGCGGCAACTCCGAGAGCACGGCGAAGGGCTGCGGCACCAGGCGGCGGACGAGTACTCGGAACTGGCCGCCGACCTCGCGGAGGTCGTCATCACCCCGCCCGACCACGAGGTCCACGACGGCACTGACCTCGATATCGGCGGGCGCCGCGTACTGCTCCGGTACGCCGGGCGCGGCCACACCGACAACGACGTCGCCGTCCTGATCCCCGACGCCGGCGTCACGCTCACCGGCGACCTGGTCGAGGTCGGCGCCCCGCCCGCGTTCGACGACTCCTGGCCGCTGGAGTGGCCCGCCACCCTCGCCGAGCTGCTCTCCCTGAGCACCGCCGAAGGCGCCGACACCGTGTTCGTCCCCGGGCACGGCGTCCCCACCGGCGCGTACTACGTCCGGGCCCAGCACACCGACCTCACCCGGCTCGAGTGGCTCTGCCGCGACGGGCACGCCGATGGTGCCCCACTCGAGGAGGTCGCCTACCGCTCGCCGTTCGGGCTCGCAGCCTCCCGCGCCGCCGTCCGCCGCGCGTACGCCGACCTGGACGGCAAGCTCTAACGCGCCGTCCTCCGACGCGCCGACACGCCGTCCGTCGACGCGCCTTCCGTCGACGCTGCGCCCGCCGTTGGCGGCCCGCCGTTGGTGGCCCGCTTCGCTCAAACCGGACTGTTCCGGCACGCGGGCAATAAACGGGCGCACGTAACCCCGTTTATCCCGACAGTCCGTTTTGTTCCAGGGCGGGGGCGGCCCAGGGTCGGCAGGAGCGACCCAGGCTAGGGGTTGATCAGCTCGTGCAGGGTTGCCGCCGCCCGAGCCACGGACGCGGCGTCGTCGCCGGGCACGAACTCCAGCAGCGCGTCGTACGGCCGGCCGCGGGCCCGTAGCCGCGCGAACACCTGCCGCCACAGGTCCGCACGAGCCTCCAGCGTTAGGCGTTCCCGCTGCGGCCACCAGGAGAAGACGTGGACAGCGCTCACCTGATGGATGACCCGGTCCAACCCTGCGAGGGCCACGTCGTCCGGCATCCCTAACGGCGGCTGCCAGTAGGTGCTGGCCGGCACATCGGCGATCAGCGCGGCCGTGCCCTCGGCGGTGTCGGTCAATGTGCCGCCGTGGAACTCGAACGCCAGCTCTACCCCATCCGCAGCGGCAGCGGCAGCCCGCACCGACCGCACCACGGCAGCCCGGTGCGCGGCATCCGCCTCGGCGCTGCCGAGCCAACCCGCCCAGATCCGGATGCGCGGCGCCCCAAGCGCCCGGGCACTCGCCAGCACGGGCCCGAAATCTCCGTCGCCGCGCCGCAGGAAGTACGACCCGTACGACGCCACCGCCAGGCCGGCCCGCTCGGTGGCCGCGCGTACCTCGGCGGCGCGGGACACGTCCCCGGCCGGGACGTGGACGTCCGCGCCCCACTCGATCGCCTGCAGGCCCGCCGAGGCCGCGACGTCGATGACCTCCTCGGCCGCCGCGCTCCGCAACGTGACGGAGCACAGGCCGGGACGGATCAGTGCGCGTGCCGGGAAACCGCCGGCGCGGGACGCGGGTCGATCCGGCCCTCGACGAAGATCGCGTGCCAGACGCAGAACACCAGGACCGTCCAGATCTTGCGGCTGTGATCGGCGTCGCCACGCCGGTGCGCTTCCAGCAGCGACAGCGCGTACGGCAGGTCGAGCAGCTCGCCGGCCGCCGAGTCGTCGATGATCCCGCGCGCCCATTCGTACATGACGTCCTTGAGCCACACCCGCGTCGGCACCGGGAAGCCCAGCTTCGGCCGGTTGACGATCTGCGGCGGCACCACCTGCTCCAGCGCCTGGCGCAGCGCGTACTTGCGGATGCCCTTCTGGGTGACCTTCAGCTCTTGCGGGATCGTCTTGGCCACGTCGAAGACGCCGGTGTCCAGGAACGGCACCCGGACCTCCAGCGAGTGCGCCATCGACATCCGGTCGGCCTTGACGAGGATGTCGCCACGCAGCCAGGTGAACAGGTCGATGTACTGCATCTGGGTGATGTCGTCGAGGTGCGCGGCGTCGAGGTAGTGCGGCGCCGTCACGTCCGTGTACTGCACCGACGGGTCGTACTGGCGCATCAGCCGGGACTTCTCTGCCTCGGTGAAGATCCGCGCGTTGCCGAAGTACCGCTCGTTCAGCGGGGTCGTGCCGCGCTCGAGGAAGCTCTTGCCCTTCACGCCCTCCGGGATCACCTTCGACACGGCCCGCAGCCCCTTCTGGACCGGGTCCGGCAGGCCGGTGATCGACTTGAGGGACAGCGGCTCGCGGTAGATGCCGTACCCGCCGAAGAACTCGTCGGCGCCCTCGCCGGAGAGGATGACGGTGACGTGCTCAGCGGCCTTCTTCGCGACGAAGTACAGCGGCACGAGCGCCGGGTCGGCGACCGGGTCGTCGAGGTGCCAGACGATCCGCGGCAGCGCGTCCATCATGTCCTGCGCGGTGATCAGCGTCGGGATCGTGGTGACGTCGAGCCACTTCGCCGAGTTCTGCGCGACCTGGATCTCGGAGTACCCGTCGACCTCGTACCCGACGGTGAAGGTCTTGATGTCCGGCTTGTGCTTGCGCGCCAGCGCCACGATCGCCGTGGAGTCGATGCCGCTCGACAGGAACGCGCCAACCGGCACATCACTGCGCAGGTGCAGCTCGACCGACTCTTCGAGCGCCTCGCGGATCTTCGTGAACAGCGCCTCGGGGTTGTCGGTCGGCGTCGGGCGGAAGTCCGGCCGGTAGTACCGGTGGCGCAGCAGGCCACCCTCGGGCGTGTAGGTGAACGACTCCCCGCACTCGATCCGGGAGATGCCCTTGGTGAGGGTGTCCGGCTCCGGCACGTACTGCAGCGTCAGGTAGTGCGAGAGGCCGGCGGGGTCGATGCCCGCGTCGCCCTGGCTGGCGGCTGGTGCGAACGGCAGCAGCGACTTCTTCTCGCTGGCGAAGTACACGCCGTCGGCGGTGGTGAGGAAGTGCAGGGGCTTGATGCCGTACGGGTCGCGGGCACCGAACGCGCGCTGCTCGAACCGGTCCCAGATGACGAACGCGAACATGCCGCGCAGCCGGCCGACGGACTCCGCGCCCCAGTAGTGGAAGGCCGCGACGATCGCCTCTGTGTCGCCGTCGGTGGCGAACTTGGCGCCGTGGTCCCGGGTGAGCTGCTCGCGCAGTTCCAGGTAGTTGTAGATCTCACCGTTGAACGTGATGACGTACCGGCCGTCGTCGTACTCCAGTGGCTGGTGCGAGTGCTCCACGTCGATGATCGACAAGCGCTTGAAGCCGAGCACCACATCGGCGCCCGAAACCGTGACACCAGTCTCGTCAGGGCCGCGGTGGTGGATGCTCTCCAACGCCGCCGCTATACCGTCCCGGTGCTTGCCCGCTTGACTGCAGGCGCTGACAAAGGTGAGCAGTCCGCACATGGGCGCCATCCTTGCATCCCCCGCAACGTGGCCGTCGCCGGCGGGTGCCGCTAGGCCGGCTGCGGCGCCACCGCGCGCCATCTGTGCTGGAAGGCGACCATGCCGTCCGGCAGCGACAGCGCATCGAGCCGGCCGGCCTCGGGCAGGGCCTCGCCGAACGCCGCCTCGTGCCACACCGCACCGATCGCGGCCCAGACCAGATGATCGCTCAGCGCGCCCAGCCCGCGGACGGCCTCCCGGGACGCGTCGGCCGCCCCGCGACGGCAGGCGAGGTGTACCTGCGCGACTAGCGGGAACGCCGCCGACGTGCGGTCGGAGTCACCGAGGACCGCCACGCTCTCCCGCACCGCGTCCGCCGCCTCCTCCAAGCGGCCCTGGCCGGAGAGCGCGAGAGCGAGGGCCACGAGCGACTGACTCTCGCCGGCGGGCGACCCGGACGCCCGGTTGTACTCCGCCGCCTCCCGTGCCAGCGCTTCGCCCGTGACCGGATCGACCAGCGCGACGAGCCGCGCGAGATGCCGGGATTCGGTGGCCACGTGCGACGGAGTCGCGGTGCGCTTCGCGACCTCCCACGCCTTCCGCAGCCGCTCCTCGCCCAGGGTGAAGTCGCCCAGCTCCAGCGCCACCAGGCCGTGCAGGTCGAGCGCATGGACCTCGCGGATGGGATCCAGCTCATTGGCGGATGCCCAGGCGAGCGCCTCCGCGTACCGGCCCGCCCGCCACGCCAGGTACGCCAGGTGCTGGGCGGCGGTGCCCTCGTAGACGCTCCGCTCCGCGACGAGCGCGCGCAACGCGGCGGTGCCCTCGTCGGCCGCGCCGTCGAGCACGGCCACCTCGGCGAGCTGCAGCGTGGTGAAGTCCCGTAGCTGGCCGGTGGTCATCGGATGGTCGAGTACGGCGCGGTACCTGGCCGCCGCCCCAGCCGAGTCACCCGTCTTCGCCGCGACCAGCGCCCGCATCGCAGCCGCGAGCGGCGCGAACCCCGACGCGGGGTCGTGCTGCAGCGCGGCCTGTTGCTCCAGCTGCGCCCAGTCGCCCTGCGAGCGTTGCGTCAGCACGACCGGGAGCAGCCACTCGGGCGCCACCCCCAGCGCTGCCGCGTACGGGAAGGCCTCCACGCCCCACACCGCGCGTGCACCGTCGCCCGCGAGCCCTTCGGGTTCGTCCCGAGCGGTCACGGCGAGCCGCCGCTCCAGCACCGTCAACGCGCCCTGTGTCGCCTCAGACCACTCCCGCTCCGACCACGGGTCCGGCGACACGTGGTCGCACGCGCGCACCGAATCCCGGAGCCGGGGATGCAACGAGCACGGCAACGCGCGGTGCGGATCCCGGAGGACGAAGTCGTACGCGAGGAACCGCGACAGCTCGGCGTCGCTCGGCCGCTGATCCACCACCCGCCGGACGCTCTCCCGCAGTACATCGGCGTCGAACGCGTCCCTGACCGCCGCCGCGCGCAGCAGCCGCCGCTCGCCGTCGGAGAGGCCCGACATGACCCGGACGACCAGTTCCTCCAGCGGACCTCCGAACTCCGCCGGGTCGAGCGGGCGACCCTGCGCCGCGAGCTGGTCGACGCGGGTGGCCGCGAGGTCGAGATAGAGGGGCAGCCCGACCGAGCCGTCGGCGATCTTGGCGATGACGAGGTCGACACCCGGTTGCTCGACGTCCCGCAGCCGCGCGGTGAGGTACGACAGCCGATCCTGCTCGCTCAATGCGCCGAGCAGATGCTGCCGCGGCTCCTCGCCGGTGTCCGCCAGCCCCGGCCAGCGTTCCGGGCCGCCGTAGCGCATCGTGTGCTGGGACCGCTCGTCCGCCCACGTGAGCCGGTTCCGGCCGGTGACCACGAAGAGCGCCGTGGGCATCAGGTACGCGATACGGGCCAGCAGTTCCTCGGTGCCGCCGAGCGGCCCTCCGGGCTGCTGCAGCCGCTCCCAGGTGTCCCAGAACACCACGACCTCGATGCCGCGCCTTTGCTGCGCCTGCATGAGGTCCCAGCCGAGCAGCGCGGCGAGGTACGGCAGCATGCGCTCCGGCTCGGGCTCTTCGACGATCGGCGCGAAGAACGGGCACGTCCCCATGAACTTGCGGCGGCGGACGCGGTCGAGGAACGCGTCGCTGAGCAGCGTGAGGATCCGGCGGCCCGACCGTATCGTCCCCATCGCGTCGAGCGCCTCCGACACGACCGTCTCGACCTGGTCGGCGAGGCCGGTGCGCCGGGCGGTGGTGCCGGCGACGCCACGCCGGCGGAGGTAGTCGGCGAGCTGCTCGTTCGGATGTGCCTTCTCCCAGTAGATGCCCAGGGCCAGGTCGAAGGCGCGCGCCGGGAAGTCGCGGTGCAGCAGGTCGAGCCGTAGCTGCAGCAGCTGCTGCTCGAGCGAGAACGCGTCGGGCCGGTGGAAGTCCGTGCGCGAGACGAGCGTGACCCGGCCCGCCACGGGCTCCGCCGCACGGCGCTGCAGCTCGCGGGAGAGCGAGCTCTTCCCCATGCCCCCCATGCCGTAGAAACAGAGCACGTTGCGCCGCCCACGGCTGAGATCGGCCGGGTCTGCCGCGTACTCGGGGAGGCCGGCGAGAACCCGCTCGCGCGCGTCGAGGAACGACGCGCACTCCGTCGTGCGGTTCGTGAAGAGGGACTGCGCTGGCCGTACGTTCGAACCTTCAGGTGCGAATAGCGAGTCGAGATCCACGCATCCTCCTGGGGCGCGTGCGCCGCGATTCAGGGCGTGGGACCCCCGTCCGGCCCGCGCGGCACCGCTACCACCAGGCTAGCCGAGGGGCGCGAGGCGCCGCCGGGATACGGTCAATGGATGACGGTTGCGACCCAGCCGCTCACCGCCGCACACAGCGCCCGCCGGGATCAGGAGCCCCCATGAGCGACCACGACTCGCTGAAGACGTCGACCCATGACCTCCCGGTCTCCGACCGGCTCGCCGAGTTCATGCGCACGGGCTGGGCCGACACCGAGGCCCGCGACCTGACGCAGCTGGAGAACGCTCCGTTCCACGCCCGCCGCCGCGCGGCGCTGTCAGCACTGTTCCCGGGCGAGACGCTGGTGGTGCCGAGCGGGCAGCTCAAGGTCCGCAACAACGACTGCGACTACGAGTTCCGTCCCGGCACCGACTTCGCGTACCTCACGGGCGAGTACGAGCCGGGTTCTGTTCTGGTGCTCGCTGGCTCCGACGCCACGCTGTACCGGCGCCCCCGGTCCTCTCGGGAGACTGACGAGTTCTTCCGTAGCCGGGACGGCGAGTTGTGGGTCGGGCGCCGCTGGTCGTTGGCCGAAACCCAGATCCGGCTAGGGATCGCCTGCGCCGACGTCGCCGACCTGGAGAAGGTCCTCACCGAGCTGGACCCGGCCGCTACTCGCGTCGTCCGGGGCTTCGACGCGGCCGTGGACGCCGCGGTCGGCACCACCGACGACGGATTCCGCGACGGCGCGCTCGTCGCCGCCCTGTCCGAGCTGCGGCTGGTCAAGGACGACTGGGAGATCGCGCAGCTGGTCGACGCCGCGGACGCCACCGTGCGGGGCTTCACCGACGTCGTCCGCGCGCTGCCCGCCGACCGCGACTCGTCCGAGCGGCTCGTCGACGGCGTCTTCGGACTTCGCGCCCGCCACGACGGCAACATGCCCGGCTACGGCACGATCGCCGCGGCCGGCGCCCACGCCTGCACGTTGCACTGGTGGCGCAACGACGGCGTATGCCGCCCCGGCGAGTTGCTGCTGCTCGACGCCGGCGTGGAGAACGTCCACTACTACACCGCCGACGTCACCCGAACGCTGCCGATCAACGGCCGCTTCACTGACGTCCAGCGCCGCGTGTACGACCTGGTCTTCGCTGCCCAGGAGGCCGGCATCGCCGCCGTGAAGCCGGGCGCACGCTGGCGGGACATCCACAAAGCCTGCATGACCGTGATCGCCCACGGTCTGGCGGAGTGGGGCCTGCTGCCGGTCAGCGCGGAGGAGTCGCTCGCCGACGACAGCGGCCTGCACCGCCGCTGGACCCTGCACAGCTCCGGCCACATGCTCGGGCTCGACGTCCACGACTGCGCGCGCGCCCGCGCCGAGGCCTACCTCGACGGTGAGCTCAAGCCGGGCCATGTCCTCACTGTGGAACCTGGGCTGTACTTCCAGGCCGACGACCTCGCCGCGCCCGAGGAGTACCGGGGCATCGGCGTCCGGATCGAGGACGACATCCTGGTCACCGCCGACGGCCACCGGAACCTGTCCGCCGGCCTTCCCCGCCGGTCCGACGAGGTCGAGGCCTGGATGGCCGACCTCCGCGCCGCCGGGCCGCGCTTCCCGGGCTGACAACTTCTCACCAGTGGGATTGTGAAGTGGCCGCGCGGCCAACGGCCAGCACGCGGTAGACCGGGTCCGGACGGGCTCGATCCGGATCGGGCAGTGCCCGGAGGGCGGCCAATCCATCCGCGGCGCCTGGACGCTCGTCGAGCCAACGTTCGGCCTTCCGCGGCGTCAATCCCTGACCGAGTCCGACGAAGGTGACCTCGCCGAGCGGGACGAGTCCGTGTTGGGCGCTCTGGGCCACGATGCGGTCGTGCTGGTCGGCGGCGCGGCTCGGGCCCAGGTACGGCCGCAGCGCCTCGGCGATGTCGCTGTTCCCGGCCCAGTGCGCACCGCTCTTGTCGACGGTGGTGACGACGCGACCGCCCGGCCGCAGGACCCGCGCCGCCTCGGCTAGGAACGGGCCGGCATCCGGCAGCAGGTGCAGGAGCCAGACGAACGTCACCGCATCGACGCTCGCCGATCGCAGTGGCAGCCAGTCGCCGCGGGCCTGCAGGCACCGCCCCGGCAGACGCGTGGCCGCATGCCGGAGCATCCCGATCGACGGATCGACGCACACGACGCCCACGTCCCGGGCCGCAACTTCCGCGCTCACGATCCCGGTACCCGCGCCGACGTCACACACGCGCCGCGCACCGGGTGGAAGTAGCGACGCGACAGCAGCGGCCGCGGCCTCCGCACGGGCCCGCCCACCCCGGGTCGCGTCGTACCTGTCCGCCTCCGCGTCGTAGTCGAGCACGTCGCCGCCGTCAGCTGGCCGCGTGTGGGCTCAGGAACTCCAGCCGGTTGCCGTGCACGTCCTCACTGTAGAGGCGGCGCAAACCTGGGAAGTCGTCGTCCCAGATCACGGGGTAGCCGGCGGCACCGCCAAGACCGATCCCCGGAACCACGCCCCGCCGCGAGCCGCGAGCGCCGGCGGCTTGCCGATCTCGGCGAACCCGAGTACGCCGGTATAAAAGTCGCGGAGTGCCGACTCGGTGCCGGGTGGGGAGGCCAACTGGACGTGGTGGATCATCGGGGCCTCCGTCGGTGTGGCCAGGTTCGCCCGACACGCTGAGCGGCGCTTGCGATACTAACAAGACGGACGTACTGTTTGGTTACACGACACGCCCTGCCCGCCTCGGTGCGACGAGCCGCCGGTGAGTGGATGCGGGAGACTGCCGGGTAGTCGACGCGGCAGGTTAGACGGAGCAGGTCAGACGAAGGAGCGCAACGTGGCCCACGGCACGAGCATCGACAGCTTCGGCAGCGCAGCGCAGCTGCAGGTCGGTGACGAGTCCTACGAGATCTTCCGACTCGGCGCCGTCGAGGGGGCCCAACGCCTCCCGTACAGCCTCAAGGTGCTGCTGGAGAACCTGCTGCGCACCGAGGACGGCGTCAACATCACCGCCGACCACATCCGCGCCCTCGGCAGCTGGGATCCGAACGCCCAGCCGGACACCGAGATCCAGTTCACGCCGGCGCGCGTGATCATGCAGGACTTCACCGGCGTCCCGTGTGTCGTCGACCTCGCCACCATGCGCGAGGCCGTCGCGGACCTCGGCGGCGACCCGGCCAAGATCAACCCGCTCGCCCCCGCCGAGCTGGTCATCGACCACTCCGTCATCGCCGACATCTTCGGCCGCCCGGACGCCTTCGAGCGCAACGTCGACTTCGAGTACCAGCGCAACTTCGAGCGGTACCAGTTCCTGCGGTGGGGCCAGACCGCGTTCAACGAGTTCAAGGTCGTCCCACCCGGTACCGGCATCGTCCACCAGGTGAACATCGAGCACCTGGCGCGCGTGGTGATGGCCCGCGGCGGCCAGGCCTACCCCGACACGCTGGTCGGCACCGACTCGCACACCACGATGGTCAACGGCCTGGGCGTACTCGGCTGGGGCGTCGGCGGTATCGAGGCCGAGGCGGCGATGCTCGGTCAGCCGGTGAGCATGCTCATCCCGCGCGTGGTCGGCTTCAAGCTCCACGGCGAGCTGCCCTCCGGCGCCACCGCGACCGACCTGGTGCTCACGATCACCGAGCTGCTGCGCAAGCACGGCGTCGTCGGCAAGTTCGTCGAGTTCTACGGCCCCGGCGTGACCGCCGTGCCGCTCGCCAACCGCGCCACGATCGGCAACATGAGCCCCGAGTTCGGCTCGACCTGCGCGATCTTCCCGATCGACGCCGAGACGATCCACTACCTGGAGTTCACCGGCCGCACTCCGCAGCAGATCGCGCTCGTCGAGGCGTACGCCAAGGAGCAGGGCCTCTGGCACGACCCGTCCGTCGAGCCGGCCTACTCCGAGTACCTGGAGCTCGACCTCGCCACGGTCGTGCCGTCGATCGCCGGCCCGAAGCGCCCGCAGGACCGGGTGTCGCTCACCGACGCCAAGCACAAGTTCCGCTCCGCCCTGCCCGACTACGCCAGCCACCCGGAGTCGGTGCACGGCATGCTCGACGAGGCGTCGGATGAGTCCTTCCCGGCCAGCGACCCCGTCGCCGTCGGCCACGACACCGCCGACGACGCCCCGGAGAACGGCGTCTTCGCCCCGGTCGAGGGCCGGCCGTCGAACCCCACCAGGGTCGTGCTGGAGGACGGTACCGAGACCGCCGTCGACCACGGCTCGGTCGTGATCGCCTCGATCACCTCCTGCACCAACACCTCCAACCCGCAGGTCATGCTCGGCGCCGCGCTGCTCGCGAAGAAGGCGGTGGAGAAGGGCCTGACCGCCAAGCCGTGGGTCAAGACCAGCCTCGCGCCGGGTTCCAAGGTCGTCATGGACTACTACGAGAAGGCCGAGCTCCTTCCGTACCTGGAGAAGCTCGGGTTCCACCTCGTCGGCTACGGCTGCACCACGTGCATCGGCAACTCCGGGCCGCTGCCCGAGCCGGTCTCCGCCGCGGTCAACGAGGCCGACCTCGCCGTGGTGTCCGTGCTCTCCGGCAACCGGAACTTCGAGGGCCGGATCAATCCGGACGTGAAGATGAACTACCTCGCCTCCCCGCCGCTGGTGGTGGCGTACGCGATCGCCGGCTCGATGGACACCGACCTCACCACCGAGCCGCTCGGCGACGACCCCGACGGCAACCCGGTCTACCTGCGCGACATCTGGCCGACCCCGCAGGAGGTCCAGGACGTCATCGCGACGGCGATCTCGGCCGAGATGTTCAGCAAGGACTACGCCGACGTGTTCGCCGGCGACGAGCGCTGGACGTCGCTGCCGACCCCCACCGGCAACATCTTCGACTGGGACCCTGAGTCGACGTACGTCCGCAAGCCCCCGTACTTCGACGGCATGCCGGCCGAGCCGACGCCGGTCACCGACATCTCCGGCGCCCGCGTGCTGGCGAAGCTCGGCGACTCGGTCACGACCGACCACATCTCCCCGGCCGGCGCGATCAAGCCCGACTCCCCCGCCGGCAAGTACCTCACCGAGCACGGCGTGAACCGGACGGACTTCAACTCCTACGGCTCCCGGCGCGGCAACCACGAGGTGATGATCCGCGGCACATTCGCCAATATCCGGCTGCGCAACCAGCTGGTACCGGGCATCGAGGGCGGCTTCACCCGCAACTTCCTCGCGGGCGGCGAGCAGACCACGATCTACGACGCCTCGCAGGCGTACCAGGCCGCCGGCGTGCCGCTGGTGATCCTGTCGGGCAAGGAGTACGGGTCCGGCTCGTCCCGCGACTGGGCGGCGAAGGGCACCGCGCTACTCGGCGCCCGCGCGGTCATCGCCGAGTCGTACGAGCGGATCCACCGGTCGAACCTGATCGGCATGGGCGTCCTGCCGCTTCAGTACCCGGAGGGCCAGAACGCTGATTCACTCGGCCTGACCGGTGAGGAAACGTTCTCGATCACCGGCGTCACCGCGCTGAACGACGGCACGACGCCACAGACCGTGAAGGTCACTACGGACACTGGCGTGGAGTTCGACGCCGTGGTCCGGATCGACACGCCGGGCGAGGCGGACTACTACCGCCACGGCGGCATCATGCAGTACGTGCTGCGTTCGCTACTGGCTGGCTGATGACGGCGGGCTGCGGTTGGATTGTGCTCCTGGTGGGCACAATCCAACCGCAGGTGCGTCCACCAACCCGTACGTACTGTTTGCTATCCGTCCACTCTGGTGCCACGATCTGCACATGCCCAGGGTGAGCCAGGACCATCTCGACGCGCGCCGGCATGAGATCCTCAGCGGCGCGCGGGCGTGCTTTGCCCGGCACGGGTACGAGGGCGCCACCGTCCGCCGCCTGGAAGAGGAGACCGGCCTCTCGCGCGGCGCGATCTTCCACCACTTCCGGGACAAGGAATCGCTGTTCCTCGCAGTCGCCGAGGACGACGCCGCCGAGATGGCCGATGTCGTCGCCAAGCACGGCCTGGTCCAGGTGATGCGGGATCTCCTCTCCGACGATGCCGGCACGGTCGACAAGGCCGGCTGGCTCGGCACGCAGCTGGAGGTGTCCCGGCGGGTCCGCACCGACCCCGACTTCGCCCGGCGCTGGGCCGCCCGCTCGGAGGCCGTCACGGCGGCCACCAAGGAGCGCCTCGCCCGGCAGCGGGAAGCCGGTGTGCTCCGCGACGACGTCGACCTCGCGGTTCTTCAGCGGTTCCTCGAACTCACCCTCGACGGGCTCGTGCTGCGCCTGGCGATGGGCATGGCCGCGGACGACCTGAACCCGGTGCTGGACCTGGTCGAGGAAGCCGTCCGTCGCCCCTGATGGTGCGTTTCACCGCCGACGAGCTGGCAGCCGCCCGCGACCGTACGATCCCCGACGTCATCGCGCCCGATCTCCAGGTGCTGTTCTGTGGCATCAACCCCGGGCTGATCTCAGGGGCGACGGGACACCATTTCGCCCGGCCGGGTAACCGGTTCTGGCCCGCGCTCTACCTCTCGGGCTTCACCCCACGGCAGCTCCGCCCCGACGAGCAGGACGAACTGGTCACCTGGGGCCTCGGCATCACCAACCTTGTCGCCCGCACCACCGCCCGCGCCGACGAGCTGAGCCGGGAAGAGTTGCTCGACGGAGGCGCGATCCTCCGCACGAAGGTGGAGACGTTCCGGCCACGCTGGCTCGCCGTCGTCGGTGTGACCGCGTACCGGGACGCGTTCGGTGACCGCCGTGCCGCGATCGGGCGGCAGGTGGCCAGCATCGGCGCCACCCGGATCTGGGTCCTGCCGAACCCCAGCGGCCTCAACGCCCACTACACCCTCCCCCTGCTCGCGGACGAGTTCCGCCAGCTCCGCGCCGCCATCTGACGGCGCGTCCTCCCGGCGCCCGTCCCCTACTACGCGTCCACTCATCCTTCCGCGTGCGTGCCCGCCTGCCTGCCAGCCACCGCCGGACGAACCGGACTTGCCGGACTCCCGTGCCTTCAACGGGCGCGCGTAGCCACGCTTTCCCCGCAAGTCCGGTTTGCGTCGGCCGTGCCGGCTCGTCTCGCTGCGCCGCGGGTGGGCGGGGTGTGGGTGGCGCCGGCTCGTCTGTGCTGATGGGGTTGATCTGGCTTGGCGCGGGATCCTTGAGTGATCAAGGAATGCTCAATCATAAAAGGCGGACTCGCTGGACTCTCCGAGCACCTGGATCCGTTGCCCTAGAACGGCCTCCGCCGCCACCGCGCTGCCCCAGGCCGGAATGGCTCGCCGCAGCCGGCGCCTCCGCGCCATCCGCCCCGGTCCTCGGCCGTGACTTACCAGTCGGTCCAGCGGCCTCCCCTCGCAGGCATGCGACGGCCGCACCCTGGCTCAGCTCACCGCCGGACCGCTACCGACGGTGCGGCAGATTGCGCATCGGGCGACTCCCCCGCCGGTATCCGCGGCACGCGGCAGCGGCGTCTGCGCAGGGTCCGGCGCAACACTACTTGTGGGCTCAAGGATCGCACATACATTTTACGATCGCGCATTTTGCCCAATTCGACCACCACGAAATCGGTACCGACCGATGCTCACCGAGGGGTGATATTTCTGCGCCAATGAATTCGCCATCGCAGCGATAAGCGGGCCACAGACAGGCCGCGATTTGTGCGGTGGCCCGGCGGCGGCAACCGGGAATCAGCCGCCGACCGGATCACCGTGAATTGACAATACGCATATTGACCAGCCCACTGCTCCCCCACCGACCCGCCCGCCGCACAAACGACCTGTTCCGCCGATCAGCGCCGCCCGATCGGGGCGCTACCGCTGGGCTGAGTAGCCAGGGGGCACTCCTCCCTCATCTGGCGCCGACTACGCTGCGTTATTAGGCAACGACATCAAGCGACGGGGTCCTCTCTAGCGGCGGATTTGTCGGGATAACAAAGGACGGCGACCAGGACGACGCCGCCAATGCTGGCGATGTCGAAGATCTCCGCGACACCGGGGCGCGGGCCGATCACCCCAGCGCACCGCGCTCACCCGCATGCGCGGTCAGTACGCCTATACCGGTGGAATCGCGGTACGAGACCTGAGTCAGGTCTAACTCGATCCGGTTCTGACCGTTCCTGTGCAGGTCATCGAGGCCGAACGCAACGCGGCGGAGGACGCCACATCGATTTCCCGATAGTTCTGTGACATCGAAACCCCTCCGGATCGTTGACCGCGCAAGCGGATATTGATAGATCCATACCCTCAGCCTTCCAGTTCCGTGGAGAACTGACGAGGATTCTGGCCGAACCGTTCTGGAGTGCGATATAGGCCCCGAAACCCATCAAGGCACAAATGCACCGTCCGCACTAACGACCAAGCGCCACCGTTCCAGCGAGCGAAGGCGCGGGCCTCGACGCCCTCCGGCGGTACAACGTCCTCGACACGCCGCGGACGGCGCGTTCGACCGGGTCGCCGAGTTGGCGGCGCGGTTCTGCCACACCCCGATCGGCACGGTGACGTTCGTCGACGAGAACCGGCTCTGGTTCAAAGCCACCCACGGCCTGGACGTCTGCGAGGTGCCGCGCGACAACGGGCTCTGCGCGTCGGTGATCCTCGGCGACGGCCTGTACGTCGTCGTCAACGCAGCCACCGACCCGCGCTCGCTCGACAACCCGCTCGTGCGCGGTGAGTTCGGCCCGCGGTTCTACGCGGCCGCGCCAATCATCACCAGCGACGGGTTCCGGCTCGGCACGATGAACGTCGTCGACCTGGCGCCACGCGAGGTGACCGACGACGAGGTCGCCACGCTGGAGCACCTCGCTCGGCTCATCGTCGTCGAGTTGGAACTGCGCGTGGCGGTGATCCGTGCGGTCACAGCCGAGCGGGAACGCGCCGAGGCGGCAGGCGATGCGCACCAGCAACCCCAGCGACGTACTGTCCCCGGTGAGCGACGCGGTCCAGCTCGACCAGCGGACGCCGCCGAGGCGCGCCACTGCACGGCGATCGTCGCCATTGTGGACGCGGGTGACGGGTACCTCGACCTGCACCCGCCGGCGCTGCTGGTCTCCCCGGACGGCGTCGACATGGTGCGGTCGAGCGGGCCCATCCTGGGGTGAATGCCGGGGACTGTCCTATCCCGACACTCAGCTGCGGCTACGCCCCGGCGAGATGCTGGTGCTGTACACCGACGGCATCACCGACGCCCCGTCGCGGCGGGCAGTTGGTCGGCGTGGACGGGCTCCGCGCCGAGTTGACCAGTGCCGGCGCGACCACGCCGGCGGAGGTTGCCGGCGCGCTGAGCCGATTACTCGCTGGCTTCGACGGCGGGCAACAAGACGACATCGCCATTGTGGCCATCGGCGTCCCCCGCGCCTGAGATGCTGGGTACCGAGAGGAGAACCGTTCATCGCGCCCGGCTCGGCCGGCCGAGCCGGCACCCGGAGGGAGCCCTCCTCCTGTGCCCACTCTCCACGTCGTGACCCGTTGCCACGGCACAGCTGCCGGCATCACCCGGCACTGGGTAGATGTCGTGGCGCTGCCGGGCGATCGGACCGCGCTCACGGCCGGCGCCATCGCCATGACCGTGCCGCATGCGCGTGACCTGGTGGGCTGGCTGGCGTCGGAGAGCCGCGCCAGAGCACTCCACGACCGCCCGCCGGCGGAGACGCTCGTCCAGCTCGGTGCGATGCTGGACGCGAGCGCCGCGCACACCGCCGCCGCGGCATACCTGGTGCACGACGCGGGCGCCGAGTCGGTGACGATGGCCATAGCCGGGTACGGCACGGTCGCGCTCGTCACCCCGGATGGGACCACCCGGATCATCGCCGCCAACTACGACCGGCGGCTGGGCGTCAAAGTACAGCGGCGGACGGTGTCCCTGCCGTTCGCGCTCGGCTCCTCGCTGGTATTGCACGCACACACGCCGGGCTGCCCGTCCCCCGGCCCCTCGCCGGACGTGCTGCACGCCGAGATCACCGAGGCGCGGCTCTTCGCGCGGGGCGTCACGTCGCAGGGGGCGGTGTGCGAGTCGCTGGCGCGGGCGCTGCGCTGTGACAACGAGCGCGATGAGAGCGTCGTCCTGCTCGTCAACGCGGAGGAGGCGACGGCCACCGGCGACGATCCGCGACGTGCGTTCAGCGGCGACCGGGGCTCCGCCGCGGCGGCCCGGGCCTTCACCCTGCGCACGATGGACGAGTGGCGGCTCGGCGGTGCCGCGAATCGGGCAGCGGCCATCGTCGGCGAACTCGCGGCGAACGCGATACGGCATGCCGGCACCCGTTTCGAGGTACAGCTGCACCGGCGGCCGGGAGCGGTGACGGTCGAGGTCACCGACGAGAGCCGCGACCTGCCTCGCCCTGTCGAGGCCGGCCCGTACGACGCCGGCAACCGCGGATTACTGATCGTGGAAACGCTGGCTGAGCGGTGGGGCGTGCGCACTACGGACCGGGGCAAGTCCGTGTGGGCGGAGCTTCGGATCGACTCCGGCACCAGCCGCCCCGAGCCGCCCGGCTGAGCGGCTCACTCCCCCAGTGGTTCGGCGGCGACCAGCTCGGTAGCCGGATCGCGGCTGAACTGGGTGCGGTACAGGTCGGCGTAGAGGCCACCGGCGGCGAGCAACTCGTCGTGGGTGCCCCGCTGGACGACCCGACCGGCGTCGACGACGAGGATCTGGTCGGCGCCGCGGATCGTGGATAGCCGGTGTGCGATGACGAGTGACGTGCGGCCTGCGAGCGCCTCGTCCAGCGCGCGCTGGACGGCCACTTCGGACTCCGAGTCGAGGTGTGCGGTGGCCTCGTCGAGGATCACAATGCCAGGCCCCTTGAGCAGCAGCCGGGCGATCGCCAGGCGCTGCTTCTCGCCGCCGGAGAGCCGGTAGCCGCGGTCGCCGACCACGGTGTCGAGCCGATCGGGCAGGGACCGCACCAGCGTCGCCACCTGGGCTCGCTCCAGCGCCTCCCAGAGCTGGTCGTCGCTGGCGTTCGGGCGGGCGTAAAGCAGGTTGGCGCGGATCGTGTCGTGGAACATGTGAGCGTCCTGCGTGACCACGCCGACGGCATCCCGCAGCGACTGGAGCTGGGCGTCCTTGACGTCGACGCCGCCGATCCGGACGCGGCCGGAGCCGGCGTCGTAGATGCGCGGGACGAGCTGGGAGATCGTCGTCTTGCCGGCGCCCGAGGGACCGACCAGCGCGACCAGCTGGCCCGCCTCGGCGACGAAGCTGACACCATGCAGCACGGGCTGGCTCGGCGCGGAGTCGAGGACCGCCACATCCTCCAGGGAAGCGAGCGACACCTCCTCCGCCGTGGGGTAGGAGAACCGGACGTCGTCGAACTCGACGGTGCGTGCGCCCGTGGGCACCGGCACGGCATCGGGCTTCTCAGCGATCATCGGCGGCAGATCGAGCACCTCGAACACCCGCTCGAAGGAGACGAGCGCGCTCATCACGTCGACCCGGACATTGCTCAACGCGGTGAGCGGCCCGTAGAGCCGGGTCAGCAGGAGCGCGAGGGTGACGACCGTGCCGGCGGTGAGCGAGCCGGACAACGCCAGCCAGCCGCCGAGCCCGTACACGAGGGCCTGCGCCAGCGCGGCGACCAGCGTCAACGACACGAAGAACGCCCGGCTGTACAGCGCCGACGTGACGCCGATATCGCGGACGCGGCCGGCGCGGTCGGCGAAAGACTGCGCCTCGACCTCGGGACGGCCGAAGAGCTTCACCAGGAGAGCGCCGGCGACGTTGAACCGCTCGGTCATAGTGGCGTTCATCGACGCGTTGAGGCGGTAGTCCTCGCGGGTGATCTCCTGGAGCCGGCGGCCCACGGCACGGGCGGGCAGCACGAAGACCGGGAGCAGGACGAGCGACAGCAGCGTGATCTGCCACGACAGCGCGAGCATGACGCCCGCCGTGAGGACCAGGCTGATCACGTTGGAGACGACGCCGGACAGCGTGGAGGTGAACGCGCGCTGCGCCCCGACCACGTCGTTGTTGAGCCGGCTGACGAGCGCGCCGGTCTGGGTACGGGTGAAGAACGCGATGGGCATCCGCTGGACGTGGTTGAAAACGCCCGTGCGGAGGTCAAGGATGATCGACTCGCCGATGCGGGCGGAGTACCAGCGCTGGACGAACGACAGCATGGCGTCCACGACCGCCAGGCCGGCGATGGCGACCGCGATCCAGACGACAACCATCCGGTCGCCGCCGCTAGTGATCACGTTCACCACGCGTCCGGCGAAGACCGGGGTGGCCACGCCGATGACGGCCGACAGGACGACGGTCAGGAGGAAGATGCTGATCTCGAAACGGTAGGGGCGCGCAAAGGCCATGATCCGCCGCGCCGTACCCGGCGCAAGCTTGTGGTCCTTCACGTCCTGGTCCCTGCGGCTCAGAGAGCGGAGCATCTCCCAGCCAGGCGACCTCATCGTCATAGGCCGTACCTCCTCTGGCCTGACCAACACCCGCGCGGGTCGCCGTGTTCCACGAGGGTTGTCTACTCCCCGGCTCCGACAAGATCCCGGAGCCGGCGCGTCTGCGCGGCCCGCTCGGCCGCTTCCTGCTCCTCGCGGCTGCGTGCGGCAGCCCCGGTTACCAGGGCTTTCGTCTCGATGACAGCGTTACGCAGCGGCGCCAGAAGCGCGGCAGTGAGGTCGGCCACGGCGCTCTCCAGATGGGCGCGCGGCACCACCAGGTTGGCCAGCCCGATCCGCTCGGCCTCCGCGGCCGAGACGCGGCGGCCGGTGACGCAGATCTCCAGCGCGCGGGCGGTGCCCACGAGGTCGACCAGCGGCTTGGTGCCCGTGAGGTCCGGGACGAGCCCGAGGGTGGTCTCGGCCATGCTGAGCTGCGCGTCGTCGGCGAGGATCCGCAGGTCACAGGCCAGCGCGAGCTGGAAGCCGGCGCCGATCGCATGGCCCTGAACGGCTGCGACGGAGAGCAGATCCGGACGGCGCAGCCAGGTGAAACCCTCCTGGTAGCCGGCGATCACGGCCTCGCACTCCGCGTCGGACATCTTCGCCATATCCAGGAACGACGGCCCGCCGTCGATCGGAGCGCCGGTGAACGCCGCACGGTCGAGCCCGGCGGAGAACGAGCGCCCCTCGCCACGGAGCACCACCACCCGGACGTCGCCCGGCAGCGAGCGGCCAATATCGCGCAGCCGCGCCCAGGTGGCCGGCGTCTGGGCGTTGAGCGCCTCCGGCCGGCACAGCGTGACGGTGGCGACAGCCCCGTCCAGATCGAGGGCGACCCCGGCTTCAGTACTCATCAGACTCCTCACCACAGCGGACCGTCCGAGCCTAGCCAGCCCGTGCCCCGACCTGGCTAGGCGCCCGGTGCCACCACGTTCCTGCGGCTAGAGGTCGTCGAACGAACGGAGTGGTAACTAGGCGAGGGTGATGAGGTCGGCGAGGTCGTCGGACCAGTTGTCCTCGACGCCGTCCGGCAACATGATCACCTTCTCCGGCTTGAGCGCCTCGACCGCACCCGGATCGTGAGTCACCAGCACGACCGCGCCGGTGTACGTCGCGAGCGCGTCGAGCACCTGGAGCCGGCTGGCCGGGTCGAGGTTGTTCGTCGGCTCGTCCAGCAGGAGCACGTTGGCGCTGGAGCAGACGAGGCCGGCGAGCGCCAGCCGGGTCTTCTCACCGCCGGAGAGCACCCCGGCCGGCTTGTCGGCGTCGTCCCCACTGAACAGGAACGCGCCGAGGATCCGGCGCAGCTCGCCGTCGGACGCCTCCGGGGCAGCGGCGCGCATGTTCTCCAGGACGGTGCGGTCGACGTCGAGCGTCTCGTGCTCCTGGGCGTAGTAGCCCATGCGGAGCCCGTGCCCGGCCTTGACCTCGCCCGTGTCGGGAGTCTCGGCGCCGGAGAGCAGCCGCAGCAGCGTGGTCTTGCCGGCGCCGTTGAGGCCGAGGATGACAACCCGGGTGCCGCGGTCGACGGCGAGGTCGACGTCGGTGAAGACCTCCAGCGAACCGTACGTCTTCGACAGGCCCTCCGCGGTGAGCGGCGTCTTCCCGCATGGCGCCGGGCTGGGGAACCGCACCTTGGCGACCTTGTCGGCGACCCGGACGCTCTCCAGGCCGGCGGCGAGCCGCTCAGCGCGCTTCTCCATCGAGTGCGCGGCCTTGGCCTTCGTGGCCTTCGCCCGCATCTTGTCGGCCTGCCCCATCAGGGCGCCGATCTTCTTCTCGGCGTTGGCGCGCTCGCGCTTGCGGCGCCGCTCGTCGGTCTCGCGCTGGGCGAGGTAGGTCTTCCAGCCGACGTTGTAGATGTCGACCTCGGCGCGGTTCGCGTCGAGGTGCCAGACCTTGTTCACCACGGCTTCCAGCAGGTCGCCGTCGTGGGAGATGACGACAAGGCCACGCTTGTGCGCCTTGAGGTAGTCGCGGAGCCAGGTGATGGAGTCGGCGTCAAGGTGGTTGGTGGGCTCGTCCAGGAGCAGCGTCTCGGCGTCGCTGAAGAGGATCCGGGCCAGCTCCACGCGCCGCCGTTGGCCACCGGAGAGGGTGCCGAGCGTCTGGGCGAGCACCCTGTCGGGCAGGCCCAGGTTGGCGCAGATCCGGGCGGCCTCACTCTCGGCGGCGTACCCGCCGAGCGCCGCGAACTGGTCCTCCAGGCGCCCGTACCGGCGGACGAGCCTGTCCCGTTCGGCATCCGTGGCCGCCTCGGCCATGGCGACCTGGGCCTTCGCCATGTCGTGCAGCAGGGTGTCCAGCCCGCGGGCGGAGAGCACCCGGTCTCCGGCGGTGACGTCGAGGTCGCCGGTGCGCGGGTCCTGCGGCAGGTAGCCGACGGGGCCGCGGCGCTGGATCGTGCCGCCGTACGGCATGCCCTCACCGGCGAACACCTTCAGTGTGGTGGTCTTGCCGGCGCCGTTGCGGCCGACGAGGCCGATACGGTCGCCCGGCTGGACACGCAGGTTCGTGTCGGAGAGCAGGATGCGCGCACCGGCGCGCAGCTCCAGGGCTTGAACGGAGATCACAGGGGTTTCCTCGCAGACGGGCAGCGCGGGACGGCCACGGGTCGGATGGACGTGGGGTGGCGGTCAGCGGTCTACGAGCAACGCATGGCGATCAGTCTACCGGTCCCCGGCGATGGGTTATTTCCTCGCTGCGGTGGTACTCGTCACCTACGGCACGGCGGAGCCCGGCGATTCATCCTGCTTACCGCGGTGCGCTCCGAACCAAGCGTCGTACGCTTGCGCGACCCGGAACAGGCGGAGGGGCCATGGATTTCGACAAGGACGCCGAGATCGACACCTCGCAGATCGACGACCTGCGCGGATCAGGGCCCAGCAGCGGTGGCGGCGGCATGGGCGGGCTGCCGATTCCCGGCGGCGGCAAGACGGTCGGCGGCGGCATCGTCGGCCTCATCCTCTTCGTCATCCTCGGCCTGCTCGGCGGCACCGGGAACCTGCCCGGGCTGGGCAGCGGCGGCACCGCCGACAACGAGCAGCTGCGGCAGAAGTGCTCGGCAGCCAACGTCGACCGGTTCCGCGAGGCCGACTGCCGCCAGGCCGCGACCTTCAACGACCTCGATTCGTACTGGAAGACGAACCTCTTCCCGACCCTGAGCGCGCAGTACAAGGCGCCGCGGTTCGCGATCTTCGACGGCGCTGTCAACACCGCCTGCGGGCAGGCCACGTCCGCCGTGGGTCCGTTCTACTGCCCCGGCGACCACCGCATCTACATCGACCTGAGTTTCTACGACGAGTTGGCCAGCCGGTTCGGCGCTCCGGGCGAGTTCGCCCAGGCGTACGTGATCGCGCACGAGTTCGGGCACCACATCCAGACCATCAGCGGCACCGAGCAGCAGGTGCGGCGCGCCCAGCAGCGTGACCCCGGGCGGGCCAACCAGTACTCGATCGCGATGGAGCTGCAGGCCGACTGCTACGCCGGCGTGTGGGCGAAGGCCGCGTCCAGTCCTGGCGGGCTCGTGGACACGGTGAGTGAGCAGGAGATCCAGGAGGCGCTGCGGGCGGCGGCCGCGGTGGGCGACGACAAGATCCAGGAGAAGACCAGCGGCCAGGTGAACCCCGAGACCTGGACCCACGGCTCGGCCGAGCAGCGCCAGCAGTGGTTCTTCCGCGGGTTCGAGACCGGCAACCCGAAGTCGTGCAACACCTTCTCCGCGCTGTAGACACGGCCAAAGTTCGACCCAGCGTCGCCGCGAAATAGCGCTTGGTTACTGAATCGAATCGTGAGTTGGCTCTCAGCGTGCGTGACACAGAGTCAGGGCGCGCTGACCGCCCCTGTGTGATACCGGGTGGCGGCGGTCACGAAAACGCCCCACCGGTTGATGTGCGTCACATCGGCGGTCAGACATCCGCGTTCGGCGATTCGGCACGCCGCGAAACGGCGGTTAGCGTTCGGCCAGTCCTCTGGAACTGAGCAGCCATTTGCTGCCGTGACGCCGGTGAGTACCGGCGCTGACCGACCGCGACCGGTGTGTATCTCCCCCGGTCCAGGAATGGCTGATGAACCACACGACAACCAAACCGGTCCGCTATGCCCTCGCGACGGCGGCGCTCGCCGTCACCGCGCTCAGCGTAGGCGTCCCCATGGCGAACGCCAGCCACAACACGGACCACCTCAGCACCGCCACACCACCCAGCGCGTCCCCCGCCGCCGACGAGATCGGGGCGGCCGCGCGGGCCGCGGCCGCCCAGCAGTCACTGGCCCGTGCCAAGGCCGAGGCCGCCCGCGCAGCAAAGGTAGAGGCGGCCCGCAAGGCCGCCGCCGCCCGGGCCAACCGGAAGGCGCGTGCCGCCAAGGCCAAGGCCGCCGCCGCAGCGCGGGCCTGGATCCGGCCGATGCGCGGCGACCTCACCAGCACCTTCGGCTACCGGTGGGGCACCGTCCACGCTGGCATCGACATCTCCAACGGCGGCGGCACCCCCGTGTACGCCGCTGCCGCAGGCGTGGTGGCCGAGGCCGCGTGCACCAGCGCGAGTTGCTCGCACCCCGGCGGCCTCGGCATGTCCGGCTACGGCAACAAGGTCGACATCCAGCACGCGGGTGGCGTGATGACCCGCTACGGCCACCTGACCCGCTACGTCGTCCGCACCGGCCAGCGCGTCACGGCCGGCCAGCTCATCGGGTACGAAGGCGCCACCGGTAACGTCACCGGCCCGCACCTGCACCTCGAGGTGCTGATCGGCGGCGAGGCCGTTGACCCGATCCCGTTCTTCACCCGCAAGGGCGTCAACCTGCGCAACGGCTGACCCACCTGGCGGTGGGATCGTGCCCCGCCTTCTTGATGAAGGTGCCCTTCATGGCGCCATGGCCGCATGAAGGGCACCTTCATCAACAAACGTCCAGCTCAGCCGGTGACATGGATCCGGACCGCGCGGAACATCGAGGGCGTCTCCTCCAGCACCGCCCGCTTCGGATCCGGGACGGTGAGAAACGGCTCGACGACCTTCGTGGCCAGCGATACCAGCCGGCGGTCGGCGAGCACCAGGTCGATCGCCCGCTGGTCGCCGCCCAGTACGACGGCGTCCAGCTCCGTGAGTTCGGGGACGAGCACTCGGGCCGCCAGGTCGGCGGCGTGCTCGACGACGTCGCGCACCTCGTTGTCGCGGCGCCGGGCGAACCGCTGCTGGGACGAGCCGCCCTTCTTGTGCCGGCCGTGGACGAGCCGGCTGTCCACCTTGGACCGCAGCAGCTCGGTGCCGTCGAAGATTCCGGCCGCGTAGCCGCCGAGCCGCACGAGCAGCACCCCGACGCGGCGCGGCGCCCGTGCATGGGCGATCAACGACGACAGCGCTGGCCCCTGAATCTCCACCGGCGGGAACGGGGCGTGGAACACCGCGACCGCGCCGTCCTCGGCGGTGGCCGTGACCGTCCGCTCATCGCGCACAGTCGTGAACGGGCCATGCCGGTCGGCGAAGCCGTCGATCCACCGGGAGAGGCGCTCAGGTGGGACGTCGACCCATCGGCCGCCGCCGGCCGCAGGGCGTGCGCTGCTGGTCACGGCCTCATCCTGCCCGAGTGAGGAACCAGCTGCTCCCGCCGGGCGGGTGTTGGCACGCCGGCGGGAGCAGGTCCAGGTCCGCTACATCGGGGCGCCGAGCTCCTCCAGAGCCTTCTTCGCGCCCGGGTGCAGCGGGATGTCGCCGGTGTCGGCGGCGGCGTCGAGGCTGATGTTGCCGGCCTCGGCATGCACGGTGACGAGTTCCATCTGCTTCTCGAAGATCAGCTTCACCAGCTTGCCGGCCAGCTCGTCGCTCATCTTGTCGCTTACGACGAGGACGTTCGGCACCAGGATCGTGCTGATCTCCTCGCCGGGGGTGCCGTACGCGCTCGGCGGCACGGCGCCCGGCAGGTAGGAGTCGCCGTACTTCTGCTGCAGCTTCGGCAGTTCGGCGTCCAGCGGGAGGAAGCGCACCTTGTTGCCCTGGGAGGCGAACAGGTCCTTCACGCCACCGGTCGGGAGGCCGCCGGACCAGAAGAACGCCTGGATCGAACCGTCCTTCACGCCCTCGACGGTCTCCGGCAGCGACGCCTTCTTCTGCTTGAGGTCCGCCGGCTTCAGGCCATTCGCCTCCAGCAGCCGGGTGGCGATCAGCTCGGTGCCGGAGTTCGGGGATCCGGTTGAGACGCTCTTGCCCTCCATGTCCTTGATGGACTTGATGCCGCTGTCGATGCGGACCACCACCTGGGTGGTGTTGCTGTAGATCCGCATCAGTGCCTTGATCGGCTGCTTGGTGTCGAAGGAGTTCTCGCCCTTGGCGGCGTCCGCCGCGGTGTCGGCAAGGCAGAAGGCGATGTCGTTCTGGCCGGCGACGACGCGCTCGACGTTCTCCTTCGACGCCTTGGTCGCCTCGGCCGTCGCCTTGTAGCCTTCGAGGTCGCTGGAGATCTCCTTCGCCAGGCCACCGCCGAGGATGTAGTAGACGCCCGTTGTATTGCCGGTCGCGATGGTCAGCCGACCGCCCGAGCCCGGGTC
>Ga0210378_10000053_pt1 | contig 48761 bp, 47 predicted proteins | sample PLM1_60_b1redo_FD_155465 | JGI IMG/M metagenome (GOLD analysis project Ga0210378, IMG submission 155465) | Groundwater sediment microbial communities from an aquifer in East River, Colorado, USA - PLM1_60_b1 redo | ecosystem: Environmental > Terrestrial > Soil > Riparian zone | place: USA: East... | reverse complement strand
GAGATATATGAGGGCACGCACGATGCCGGCTGGCTCGTCGTGGTGGCTGGCTCGCTGAGGGACCTGGCTGGCTCGCTGGGGGACCTGGCTGGCTCGCTGGGGGACCTGGCTGGCTCGCTGGGGGACGTCGAGTGGCGAGGCGTGGTGGCTGCCACGTTCTGCGTCAACCGGTTGACTCGGCGCGCCCGGCGGAGCTTCTGGATCAAGGGGTGACTGAAGAGCTTGACCGCGTCGGCGCCGAGGACTGCGTTGCACCAGCGCTGCAGATGTTTGGCACGACGGTCGAGGACGGCCGCGACCAGCTCGTTCAGAAACGACGCCGCCGAGCCAACGAGGAAGAAGACGAAGACGACGCCAACGGCGAGCTGGATCACTGTCGAAGTCATGCGTTCCCCTGGTCCGATGTGGCGAGGAACGGCTCGACACCGCGGCGCGTCAGCCGATCGGAAGGCCGGCGGCCGAGACCGCTGATCAAATCTCAATCCAAGAAATCGTATAGATCAGCGCGGAGCAGTCAATCCCCGTTCACCGAGACCGCCGGCGGCTCCGCTCCGCCCTCGACTACCACAGCCCCGTCGACTACGAGAAGATCACCGCACACCGGCAGCCAGAAGCCGCATGAAAGGTATCCACCTCTCGGGGGATCCCAGTGACCATGGGCGCACCGACGTCGACCCGGCCCGAGCCTGACCGCCTGGGACCGGTCCTGGACCGGATGGCGGAGGCAGCGACCGCCTGGCTGGAATCGTTGGACACGGGTCAGCGGCGCAAGGCGCGCTACGCCTTCCCGTCGCCGGACGAGCGGACCCGCTGGTACTACACCCCCACCGAACAGGGCGGCCTGCCGCTCGTCGAGATGGATCCGGTGCAGCAACGGCTCGCGCACCGGCTGGTGGCGAGTGGCCTGAGTCGGCGCGGCTACGTCGCAGCCTCGACGATCATGGGGCTGGAGAACGTGCTGGATGCCGTCGAGGGCTGGCAGCGGTCGTATTCGGGGCGGGCCGCCCCCAACCGTGGGCGCGACCCGCAGCTGTACTTCGTCAGCGTCTTCGGCGACCCGGGTGCCGGGTCGTGGGGCTGGCGGGTCGGCGGCCACCATCTGGCGCTCAACTACACCGTCGCGGAGGGGCGCGACCTTGCGGCCAGCCCGTTGTTCCTGGGTGCCAACCCCGCCGTGTCGCACCTGGTCGGCCCCGGCGTCCTGCGGCCCCTGGCCGGGGAGGAGGACGTGGCTCGCGAGCTCCTCCACGCGCTGGCTCCCGACCAGCGCGCAATCGCGGTGCTCTCGCCCGTGGCGCCAGACGACATCGTCCAGTCCAACCGACCGTTCGTCGAGGCCGGGGCGGATGCGCCCAAGGGGCTTGCCGCGGCCCAGATGACACCGCAGCAGCGGGCGCTGCTCCTGGCCCTGATCCACCAGTACCTGGACCGCCTGCCGCGCGAGGTGGCCGCGGTCGAAGCCGAGCGGATCTCCGGACCCGCGTCAGACCTGCTCCACTTCGGCTGGGCAGGCGGACTCGAGCGGGGCCAGCCGCACTACTACCGCGTCCAGGGCTCGCGCCTGCTCATCGAGTACGACAACACCCAAAACGGCGCCAACCACGCACATTCCGTCTGGCGTGACCCCGTGGGTGACTTCGGCGCCGACCTGCTCGCACCGTGACCTGCTCAGGCCGACCAGCTCGCCTACGTCAACGCCGCTGGGGCTGGCCCGCTCGCTCGGGCGCCGGCTGGCCGGGTCCCAACCCCAGCGGTGGCCTCCTACCAGGCGACCGCCTGTCGGGTCACGGTGGTCACAGAGCCGGCCGCGACCACGATGGTTCTGCGCCGCGTCGACATTGCCCTGACCATCCCCATGCCCGGCGAACCACCCGAGCGGTGAGCCCCAGGGGCTTGCCCGTTGGCTCGGGTCGGACGACCCAACGGATGGGCCTGACCGCCTACCCGCGGTCTCCTGGGATCATGGCGCCATGGAAGTGCTGAGCGGCCGGGTGCTGCTGCGCCCAACCGACCCGGAGCGCAGCCGGGCGTTCTACCGCGACACCCTCGGGCTGGGGATCTACCGTGAGTTCGGCAGCGGCCCCGAGCGCGGCACGGTCTTCTTCCTGGGTGGCGGGTTCCTGGAGCTGTCTGGCCGCGCTGCCGCACCGCAGGCGCCAGGCATGGCGTTGTGGCTGCAGGTGCGCGAGCTGGCCGCGGCGCGACGGGAGCTGGGCGAGCGCGGCGTGCGGGTCCTGCGGGAGCCGAAGCGGGAGCCGTGGGGGCTGTTGGAGATGTGGATCGCCGACCCGGACGGGGTGCGTATCTGCATTGTGGAGGTGCCGGCGGAGCATCCGCTGCGCCGTCGCGACTGACGAGCCTGGATGGTTCCCGCGGCACCGGATGGACGACGGTGCTGCTGGCCCCCATCCAGGCCTGCGGGCGCACGGATACGATTCGCACCCTCGCCATTCCAGGTCACATGCTCCTGATCTTCAGGTAGCGAGCGACGTCCGGCAGCGACCGGACCACGGCGACGGCCAGCCCGACCAGCAACGCCCTGATCACCCAGCGGCACAGCACCCTGACCCTCCTTTCCTGCCGCCCGACCAGCTCGCGACCACCGCCGCGGCCTCCTCCACGTCGCCGCCGAGCGGCGTACCAAGCCGATCCGCTCCTCCCAACCGTCGCCCCGGCACGTGGACCGTCGCGCCGCCCGACGGTGTGGCGGGCTCGAAGCACCAGCGAAACTGGGTAGCACGATGCCGGCCGCTCAACCGATGGCCCGTGCACAAGGCCAGTCAGCTCGGTTGCTGGACGAGCTGGCGTCGGCGGCCGAGGCGCACCGCCAGCACCAGGGCGCCCAACCCCAGCAGCGCCACCAGCAATTCCACCCACCCTCCCACCAGGGGGATCGCCGAAAGCAGCACCACCACCAGCACGCCAAGCGCCAGGGCGCCGAACGCTCGGACGAACGAGCGGGCATCCCCTCGGAAGAGCAGCCGCCCAAGCGCCAGTCCCACCGCTGCCTGCGCCCCGAAGGCGACCGCCAGATAGAACAGGAAGACGATGACGCCCGCGGCCAGGACCCCCCCGAACACAGTCGCCCCGGTCAAGGGCCCCAGCCTGAGCAGGCCCAGCACGACCGCCGCCAGGACCGTGACCAGGATCACCACCACGACCAGGACTGCGACGCCGATGACCCCCAGGATGCCGACCGCGAAGCTGGCAAGCGGCCGTCGGCGCACCGAGTCGGCCGCGCCACGGAGCGCTCGCGGCGCCAGCCACAGCAACAGCACCCCGACGGCGAGGATGCTGGCGTACCGCCGCAGGCGGTCGACGGCGCGCTCTTCCAGCGTGGGTGCTTGTTCCGGTTCCTGGACGGTGACCTGCTCGCTGCCGGCCACCGAGCCTCCCCGCCTGTAGTTGCCCGTGGAACCCAGCACGCTGCCGGCGACGGTGCCGTCCATGGTCATCTGCCCGGCACCGAAGATCAGGTCCCCGCCCACCTGGGCCCCCGAGACAACCGTCGCCTGACCGGCGCCAAGCAGCAGGTCCTCTCCCACCCGTCCTTCCACTCGCGCCTGGCCGGTGCCAACCCGCGCGTCGCCGTCAACCTGCCCCGAGATCGTGGTGGTCCCTGCGGCCGCCAGCAGGTCGCCGGTGACCGTACCGGCGACGGTGACCTGCCCGCCGGTGGCCACCAGGTCGCCCTCCACCCGGCCGTCGATCCGCACCGTCCCCGCGGAGGCGTACAGGTCGCCCCGAACGGTCTCGCCAGCGGCCACGACAACCTCCTGGCCGCTGCGGACCTTCCCGCTCAGCTCGGCCTCCTGCGCCAGGGCCGCGGCCGACAGGAAGGCCAGCGGCAGGACCATGAACGCGATCCCCTTCATCGGCGGGCTCCTTCATGGTGGGCTTGCCAATCGGCCGGACACCCGCGAGGTATTTGGGATGATCCGTCCAATATTTCGGCCCGTTAGCGTACACAAGTCCATGACGGTCAGCTCAGTCAGACCAACACCTGCTGGAACGCCGCGGGACCAAGTGGGCCCGGGACTGGCGCGACGCGAGGAGGAGACGGACGTGAAGCGGATGGGAAGGTACCGCAGGCCCAGCGTCGTCGTCGCGCTCGCTGCCGGGGCGCTCGCGATCATCACCGGTGTCCTGGTGTGGTTCCAGCCACACAAGCTCCTGATCAACCAGCGCGTACCGCCTGCCAGGTAGGCTGCGGGCCGATGAGCGACGTCGAGCACTTCGCCCTGGTCGTCTTGGCCGTGGCCGCCGCTGTCACGGCGGCGGTGCTGTCCAACCAGATCAGCGAGCGAATCCGCATCCCCGCACCCGCGATCTTCCTGCTGGCCGCGGCGCTGGCCTCCGACGTCGTACCGGCACTGGGCCAGGTGTCGGTCACCACGGTCCAGCGGGTGGTGACGGTGGCCCTTGCGATCATCCTGTTCGACGGCGGGATGCACATCGGCTGGCAGCGGTTCCGCGCGGCGGCCGGCCCGGTGGTCTGGGTCGGCGTGGCCGGCACGTTCGTCACCACAGCGGCGCTGGCCGCTGTGGCCCACGCGCTGTTCGGCCTGGACTGGTGGACGGCGCTGCTGCTGGGCACGGCGCTTGCCCCCACCGACCCGGCGGTGGTGTTCTCGGTGCTCGGGCGCCGGGAGGTCGCCGGCCGCAGCGGGACCATCCTGGAAGGGGAGTCCGGCGCCAACGACCCGGTCGGCATCGCCCTCATGGCGAGCCTCTTGAGCGCCGGCCCGACCGCGGGCCTGGAGGCAGCCGGCGGCATCGCGGGGGAGTTTCTGCTGCAGCTGGCGGTCGGCGCGGTGGTGGGGGTGGCCGGCGGGACGCTGCTGGTGGCGTTCATGCGCCGGGTGCCGCTGCCCAGCGAGGGCCTGTACCCGCTGCGGGTGCTCGCGAGCGCCCTGGTCATCTACGGCGCGGCGACCGTCGCGCACGGCTCGGGGTTCCTGGCCGTGTTCGTCGCCGGCATCCTGGCCGGGGACGCGCGCGCCCCCTACAAGGGCGAGATCGAGCGGTTCCACTCCGCCCTGGCCAGCCTGGCCGAGATCGTCGCCTTCATCGTGCTCGGCCTGACCGTTGGCCTGCACACCCTGCCCGACGGTCACGCCTGGGTCATCGGCCTCACGCTGGCCGTGCTGCTCACCTTCGTGGTCCGCCCGCTGCTGGTCGGCCTGCTGCTGCTGCCGGTGCGGCTGGCCTGGGGCGAGCGGCTGTTCGTGCTGTGGGCCGGGCTCAAGGGCGCCGTCCCGATCCTGCTCGGCACCTTCCTGCTCACCGCCAACGTGCCCGACGCGTCCCGGCTCTACGCCATCATCGTCGTGGTCGTGGCCTTCTCAGTCATCGTGCAGGGCGGCCTGGTGCCTGCCGTGGCTGCCCGGCTCGGGGTGCCGATGCGCCCTGTCGAACCCGAGCCGTGGACCCTGGGCGTGCGGTTTCGCCACGAGCCCCGCGGGCTGCGCCGCCATGTCGTCGCGGCCGGCTCCCCGGCCGACGGGTGCACGATCGGCGACCTTGCCCTGGGGGAGGACGTGTGGATCAGCCTCGTGATCCGCCACGGCCAGCTCATCCCGGTCCAGGGCTCGACCACGCTGCGCGCCGGTGACGAGATCATCGCGCTCACCGATCCCGAACGCGCCCCGGACCTCGCGCCGGTCTTCACCGCCGCCGGGCCGGGCACCCGCGACACCGACCCCACACCGTCCTGACCAGGACCGTGAACCGCGACACCGACCCCACACCGTCCTGACCAGGACCGTGAACCGCGACACCGACCCCACACCGTCCTGACCGGGACCGTGGACATGGTCAAGGGCCTGGTCCGCACGACCTGAGGTTCGGGTTGGGGCCGGGGAACTGGGCGCTCAGCCGCTGGCCGCCTTCGGATAGTCGGCTCCCAGCGAGCTGAGCGCCGCAGCCCCGTCCTCGAGCACGGCCTCCACGTCGGCCGGTTGTGCGGTCTCGCGCTTGGCATCTTCGAGCACCAACCAGATGTGCCTGGCGCAGGCCCTGCGCCGGTCGTCGGTCGCTGCGCTGCTGCCGACGTCCTTGAGCAGTTGGATCAGGCTCCGGGTGAGCGCCGGCTCCTTGGCCCCGAACCGCCGGATCTGCGCGGTGCTGCGCACCAGGTAGTCGGCGAAGTCCGGCAACGGAACGGCCACCCGCAGCGTCCCCTGCTCGTCGCGGCACAGCCGGTCGCCGAGCCGCCGGCGGGCCAGGATGCACAGAAGTACCGCCAGGTGGTGCACCGCCTGGATCGCCGTGTAGGGGTCGTTGATCGCCGGTGAGAGCGCCTTGTTGCCGATGTCGACCAGGCGGCGGATACCAAACAGCACGTCCTGGAGCATGGTGCGCTCGAACCCGATGTGGACCGTGTCGCGGAGCGCCGCCCGCAGCAACGCAGGCTCCGGTGGCGCGGTGTCGCTCGATTGCCGCCAGGCCCAGGCGATCGGGGTTCCGGCGACGACGTGGTCGCCCACCCTGCTCGCCAACCGCACGACAACGTCGTGTCGCGCGGCGGCCTGGACGAGCGCTTCGGCCTCGATGGCCTGGATGTAGCCCGAGCGGTCGGATGGAAGGACGACCGCCCACGCGGGCGGGTCCGGGCAGCGGTCCTCCGGCTCGGGCTCTCGGAGTTCGTCAGGGTAGAGGTCGTCGATGACGCTGCGGGTCTCGCGCTCGATGTCGCTGATGATGGTGTCGATCTGGATGGAGTGGGCGAGGTGGTGGATGAAGTAGACGAGCACGCCCACGCTGGCCAGGCCGAGCGCCAGCGACCCGGAGACGGCCAGCCGGGGGACGAAGGCCTGCTGGCCGGAGCTCTGGACGCCGACGGTGTGCAGCCCGGCGGTGCTGTAGGCGAAGGCGCCCACGAAGACGCTCAGCACCAGCTGCGTGCCACGGTCGCGCATGAAGTTGCGCAGCAGCCGGGGCGAGTACTGCCCCGAGGCGATCTGCAGGGCGACGATCGTGAGGGCGAACACCAGGCCGGTGACGGTGATCATGGTGGCCGACACCACGATCAGCAGCTGGCGGGCGTCCTCGGCGGTGCCCTGAAAGACCAGCCCCCAGAACGGGGAGTCGTCGCTGATCGTCACGCGCGACAGCACCGCCCCGGCCACCAGGAAGATCGCGATCGACACGCTGGGCAGGACCCAGAGCGCGCCGCGCAGGTAGTCCCAGCGCACACGACGCCGAGTGAGCAGGCTCATACCGGCCGCCTCCGGCTTGAGAACGGTTCCAGGCGGGCGCCCCACGGCGGCAGTGTCGCCATGGTGGCTCGCCTGCCAACTGTGCTCCTCTCCGCCGGCGGACGAAAGGGTGTCTGGCCGTGGTCGCAGCCGGTGACGACAGGGTTGGCCGTGGTCGCGGCCGGTGACGACAGGGTTGGCCGTGGTCGCAGCAGGTGACTACAGGAAGGTTCGCGCTACCCGGCCTGGGTGAGCGGCGCCACGGAACCGGCCCCGGCCCGAGCCGGCCCGGTCGACTGGCGGACGACCAGCTCGGTGTGGAAGAGCAGCTCCCGGCGGGGCTGCGGGGTGCCGCGGATCTCGTCGAGCAGGGCGCCCACCGCGTGCTGGCTCATCGCCGGGACGTCTGCTCGAGGGCCCCGACTCGGTGGCCGGCAGGTGGCTGCGGCCGCCGTACGACCTCGACGGCTGGCGCATCGACGTGGCCAACATGACCGGGCGGCGCGCCGCGGACGACTTCAACGCGGAGGTGGCACACACCCTCCGCGCGACCCTGGGGGAGGCGCGGCCGGACACGCTGCTGCTCGCCGAGCACTGCCACGACGCGTCCGGCGACCTCGCCGGCGACGGCTGGCAGGGGACCATGAACTACGCCGGGTTCACCCAGCCGGTATGGTCCTGGCTGCGCCACCCGGACCTGCCGCACCCCTAAGGGTGCCGGTGGACGTCCCGCGCCTTGGCGCGGAGGCCCTGCTCGCCACCGTCCGCGCCTTCATCGCCGCCGTCCCGTGGCGGTCGACGGCGGCCTCCTGGTCGCTGCTCGGCTCGCACGACACCACCCGCATCCGCACCGTCGTCCAGGACCCCGACGTCGGCGAGGTCGCCGCCGGGCTGCTGTTCACCATGCCCGGTGCCCCGATGGTCTTCGCCGGCGACGAGGTCGAGGTGGTCGTCGACACCGAACGGATGCACTTCTTCGACCCGGAGACCGGCACCGCGATCCGCGCCTGAGGGGTCCCCGCCGGGCTCATCCGGATTCCGGACAGCCGCTGCCCGGGGCGTTGCGCGACACGCTGTCACATGGCAACCGGCCCCGCTGCCCATCCGACCCGCCCGATCAACCAGACCTGCTCTCCGCCACAGCCCACCGCCGCCGTGCCGGCCCGGCCCGTCACGGGCCCGCCAGCGGCACGGCGCGGTGACCCAAGCGAACATACCTAATCGGGCCGCAATTCCGACATGGTTGCAACGGAGGCCCCTTATACCGGCCGGTGGCTTGTGGCTGTGTTCGCGGCTTCCTACCTTAAGGTCACGGGAGCTCGAGGAGCCACCCCCGAACAGGGGCCGCTGAAGCTCACCTGACCGTAGCCGGATGGGTGCGCATCGGTGGTTGCCGGACCGAAGTCGGGAGGTTACCTGATGACGGCGGGGCGAGGAAGACGCAGCGTGGTCGTGCTGGCCCGGGTCCACGGGCCGGTCGAGCCGCGAGGCGGCGCCCTCCCCCACCCCGAGCCCTCCGACTCCCTGCTGTCCGGGCCCGGTGACGGCGGCGCCCGTTGCGCGCCCGCCTCACCCCGGGCACAGGACCGGCTGCCTGCCGCGCCGCAGGCAGCCCGCCCCCCGCCTGCCCCGCACGCAGCACCGCGGAGATCGAGGCGGAGAAAGGAACTGGCATGGCGCAAGTACTAACGCCCACGGCCGACGAGCGGGTCACGAGCGAGCGTCCCGGCAGGGGGCCGATCGACTGGCTTGGCGGCTGGCGCACGTGCCTCATCGGTTGCACGGTCTTCCTGCTGCTGGCCATCGCGATCCGGATCTTCCAGCAGTTCACCGCCTGGACGATCGGGATCGACTCGGCCAGCCGCGACTTCGGCCTGTACTACCGCAGCCTGTTCGTGGCCGAGGTGGTGGGGGTCACGCTCGCCACCCTCATGTGGTGGGGCAGCCTGGTCAGGCGGGGCCGCGTCGCGGTCAACAAGGAGATCACCCACGGCGAGGAGGTCCGCCGGGTCGCGGTCTTCTGGGGGCTGGTCGGCACCACCTGCGTGATCCTGTACATCATGGCCAGCTTCTGGCCCAACCAGGACGGCTCCTGGCACCAGACGGCCGTCCGGGACACCGCGCTGACCCCCGCCCACATCCCGATGTTCTTCCTGTTCTTCCCGCTCGGGATCACCTTCACAATCGGGACCTACCTGTACGGGCGGTACTGGCTGCCGAAGGTGTACGGGGCCGAAAAGGGCTTCCCCTGGTCGTTCTTCCTCCTGATCGCCGCGTCGGTCACCGAGATGGCCCAGGTCGCCATGAACGAGTGGGGCCACAGCCTGTGGATCACCGAGGAGATCTTCGCGGTGCCGTTCCACTGGCCGTTCGTGTTCTACGGCTGGCTGGCGGCCGGCATCTTCGCCCTCTGGGCCGAGACGCTCGTGCGCCTGCTCCAGATCGAGGGCGAGATCGAGCAAGAGGCGGCCGTGCCTGCAGAAGAAGTCGCATGACACGCTGAGGGGAGGGCTCCGGCCCTCCCCTCAGGGACCACCCGGGAGCACCACGTCCCGCCGCAGGAACGGAAGCTGCGACGGCAACCGTGACGCAGTTCACGGTCTGCCTCGGCCCAGTGCGGCTTCGAGGTCGGGTTCGAGAGTGGGAGGCAACAGGTGGCGACAGACGCAAAAACACTCGAGCTCCGTGAGCTCGTGAACAAGAAGTACAAGTACATCGACAGGAAGTGGGACGCAGTCTTCTGGATCACCGCCGCGTTCGTGGTGGGAGCGGCCGCGGACATCACCAAGCAGCTGTTCGCTGGTGACTGGGATTTTTGGACAGACTGGAAGGACCGGCAGTGGTGGCCGATCATCACGCCGTTCGCGATCATCATCATCGGGTCGGCCCTGCAGTACATCCAGTGGCTCGCATGGCGCTTCCCGACCGGGATGACCTATACCGCGGTCTGCATGTTCGTCGCCACGCTGATCGGTAGATGGATCCAGTGGGGCGCGTTCGTCTACTACCCGATGAACTTCGTCTGGCCGGCGACGATGGTGGCGGCGGCGATCTTCGCCGACTGGGTCTTGTTGAAAACAAAAAGCTTCGTCCTGACGTCGATCATCGGCTCGATGTTGTTCGCGTTCACCTGGTGGATATCGAATTACGTCCCACTTGCGCCCTACCTGCAACCGGCGCAATGGATGGACCGGGTGATCACGGTCGCCGACATCCAGGGGATCGAGTACGTCAGGAGCCAGACGCCTGAGTACCTGCGGATCATCGAGCACGGCTCCCTGCGCACCTTCCTGGGAGAGACCCAGTACGTCTCGCTCATCTTCGGGGCGACCGTCGCCGTGGCCGGCTACTGGGTCGGGCAGTTCATCGGCAGAGGGTTGGCCATCTGGCCAATCGGCCGCTTCATGAAGAAGTGGTGACCCCGACGGTACTGGAAGGAGGTCGTATTACGATGCTTCGCAGATACCGCCGGTACCTCTGGGCCGTCCTCGTCGCGGGCGCGCTCGTGGTGTCGTCCGCGCTGCCCGCCCAGGCCCACGGTGAGCGGGCCCAGGAGGCGTTCCTGCGGATGCGCACCGTCGGGTGGGTGGACGTCGCCTTCTCCAAGGACACCGTCAGGCAGGGCGAGACGTTCACCATCACCGGCACGGCCAAGATCCTGGACGCCTGGCCGACCAACCTCGCCAAGGGCAACCCCAACACCGGCTACATCGGGGTGATCGCGCCGGGACCGGTGGTGATGCTCAAGGAGCGGACCATCAACGGCGTGTCCGCGCCCAGCCGGATCGACGTCCAGAAGGGCAGGATCTACGAGTTCAGCATGACCGTCGCCGGGCGGCGCACCGGCCGCTGGCACGTGCACCCGTCCTTCTCGGTCAAGGGCGCCGGGACCCTGCTCGGGCCGGGCCACTGGATCACCGTCCAGGAGAACCCCGACGGCTTCACCAACGACGTGAAGCTCCTGTCGGGCGGCACCGTCAACCTCGAGAACTACCAGCTCGGGTTCACGTGGATCTGGCTGATCATCACCTTCCTGATCGGCCTGGCCTGGATGATCTACTGGACGGTGCCGAAGCGGACGGTCACCAACCTGGCCGTCACCAGCCAGATCCCCCTCAACACCGACGGGATGGAGTACGGGCTCATCACCAAGAAGGACCACCGCAACATGAACTGGTTCGCCCTGGGCACCGCCCTGCTGCTGGTGGCTGGGTGGCTGTACCAGGCGAACGCGTTCCCGACGAAGATGCCGCTGCAGGTGATCCAGTTCGCGCCGCCGGCGCCGGCCATCGCCGAGGAGGCGGTCTTCGCCAAGGCGAGGGGCGCGAACGCGCAGTACGACTCGGCCACCAAGACGATGACCATGGAGGTGGACGTCACCAACAGCGGCACCGCGCCCATGGAGCTGAAGCAGTTCGCGCCGGCATACCTGAAGTTCGTGACCGGCGCGACGGCCGGGCCGGGCGTCGTGACCGTGACGCCCCAGGCCACCGTCGAGCCCGGGACGACCACCAGACTGACGATGACCATGAAGGACCCGGCCTGGGAGAACGAGCTCCTGGTGCCCATCGGCGAGTCGCAGCTGCTGGTCACCGGCATCATGGTGTTCGAGACCACCGAGGGCAAGCGGAACCTCACGGAGGTGGAGGCCAACCTGCAGCCGCGGTTCGACTAGCGCTGGAGATCTGGGGGTATACGACGGACCTGGGGGACACGACATCGATGAGCGGGTGGATGCTTGCGCACGGAGGAGGGTTGGCGGCCTTTGACGAGGCCGTCATCCTCTTCCTGTTCCTCGCGCTGGGCATCGGCATGGCCCTGGTCCTCAAGGCGGCCACCGACACGAGCACGGAGAACGACGGCGACGAGGACGCCGAGAGCGTGGAGCGGTCATGAGCGGCATCGTCGCGCACAGCGGGGTGATGGCGGGCAGCCACACCCTGCTCGTCTTCCTTCCCTTCATCCTGGCCGGCGCCGGCCTGGGGTTCATCATCAGGGCGGTCAACGACAAGGTCGACGCTCGGCCAGACGACGGGTCGGTGCGCCTGCCGTCCCCGAAGGAGCGGCCGCTGTACCACCTTCACATGCAGATCAGGTCGGGGAACAAGGACGACGACCCCGACCGCGGGTCCGGGCCCGCCGTGGTCAAGCTGCCAAGCCGGCGGTAGCGACCACGGCGGCGCGCCCACCCGCGCGCGCTCCCCGCGTCCCCCGAGGACGCGGGTGAACGTGCTGCGCGGAATTACTTTCGCCCTTTTCCGGAGCGTGTTCCGGAGCGTGGTCCCAGGGCCCGGAACGGGGGACTGTCTAGGGCTCGGAAGACCAGATGACGGCGCCGACGCAGGCAATCGTCGCCAGCGCAATCACGACCGCAAAGATGATTCCAGCCATCGTCCTCGCTCCTGTCGCCAGCCCGGCTCCCGACTCGGCGATACTATCACCCGGCCAAGACCGTGGTCACGTGCCGATGGAGGGCGGATGGCAGCAGACCGAAGGGTCGAGGGGGTCTCCAGCCTGGAGCGGGCGATCGAGGCCGGCATCCTGGCCGGAATGGTGGCGGCGGTGCCGATGGGGCTTTTCGCGACGATCGCCGCCGCGACCTACCAGCACATGGGCTTCTTCACGCCCATGTACCGCATCGCGGCCGTCCTGGACCCCACCTCCATGCTGGTCTCGATGCAGGAGGCCGACACGGGCTCGCCGTTCTATTTCGATTTGCAGCCGCTGGTCGCCGGCAGCGCCATGCATCTTGCGATCGCCGGGTTCTTCGGCGTGGTCTTCGCCCTGCTCGCGCGCAGCCTGGGGATACGGGGCCCGGTCGCGCTGCCGGCCGGGGTCCTCCACGGCCTGGCGGTGATGGCGCTCATGGGCCTGGTGGTGCTCCCCCTGGCCGCCGACCTGCTCGGGGGTGGCCGGGCCATCGCCGACACCGCCAGCATCGTGGGCTGGCCGACGTTCACCGTCGGGCACGTGCTCTACGGGCTCACCCTCGGGGCGTGGACGGTGGCCCGGCCGTGGCCGTAGCGCCGGCGGCGCCCGGCGCTGCCTTCCGCAACTCCTAGGCAGCAAGGGCCGCGCCGGGTAGACTCCGGGCACCACGGATCCCGAAGGAGGGGCCGACGGTGCCGGAAGGGAAGCATCCCTCATCGAGCGCAGCCGCCTCAGGGCGGGTACTGAGCACGGCCCAGCATGCCCTCCAAGCGCTCGAGATCATCGCCCAGCACCCCAAGGGCATCCCGATCAAGGCCCTGGCCCGCCGCCTGAACATCAGCCTGTCGTCCGGGTACTACCTCATCAGCTCCATGCGCGAGCAGGGCTTCGCCGAGGTCTCGCCGGCCGGGCCGGGCCTCTACACCCTCGGACCGAAGTTCGCCGAGCTGTACGAGGGCTACGTCGCGGCCAGCCTCCAGCCGGAGCGGCTGACGCCGGTCCTCGAGGAGCTGCGCGACAAGGCGTCGGCCCGGGCCTACTCGGCGATGTGGAGCAACGGGGATCTCGAGGTGGTGGAGATCCGGGGCCGGCGCGGCGCGCGGGAGCTGCAGGACGTCACCAAGGGCTTCCGGGGTGCCGCCCACGGCCTCGCGCTCGGCAAGGTCTACCTCGCCCACCTGCCCGAGGACGCGTGGCCGGCGAGCCTGAGCGGCTCGAGCTACAAGCGCTACACCCCGGCCACGATCACCAGCCCGGCCGCGTTGCGGCGCCACCTGTTCTCGGTGCGGGAGAACGACCTCGCGTTCGATCTCCAGGAGTTCTCGGCGGGCGCCTGCTGCGTCGCGGCGCCGGTCCGTGACGGCAGGAACGGGCTGGTGGCGACCTTGGGCATCTCGGTGCCCGCTCGACGGTTCGAGGCCGAGCAGAAGCACCTGGTCCGGGTGATCCGGGAGCTGGCCGCCGCGGCGTCCGGGGAGCTCGCGGCGGTGACCGTCGCGTCCGACCTGCGGGCGCAGGAGCCCGCCCCGCCGAGCCCGGGCAGCCCGGCCGGAAGCGCGTAGCGGCAGCGAGCCAGCAGCCCGCCGCCGGGAGTGCGAAACTCCGAGGCGCCGGGCCCGGCGGGCCGGAGCGTCGAGGAACCGGAGTGGCGATGACCGCGGACGACCAGACGACCGACCGGCTGGTCAAGATCGTGGTCGTCGTCTTCTTCCTCAAGGCGGCGGGGTTCGTGCTGCTGTTCCTGGCGGCGCCCGTCCGTTCGGCCCCGACCCGCAGCCTGGTGGTCGCGCTGGTCCTGGCCGCCGCGCTGGCCGGCACCGCGGTCGGCCTGCTGAACCGGAAGCGCTGGGCGTGGCCGGTCGCCCTGGCCGTGCTGCTGTTCGACGCCATGCTGGTGGAGAGCGTCCTGCGCTGGCTGATCGACCTCGGGCTGGCGCTCGTGCTCATCCAGCCGCGGGTCCGGGCCGGGTTCGGCATGCGCTGATGCCCGCAGCGTGACGCGCCGGCGCGGCCCGGCCGCTACCCGGTCTGCCCGCGGAGCCTGGCCCTGGTCTCCTCCACGTCCATGCCGTGCAGGCGGAGCAGGTTCTCCCCCAGGATCTTGCGCTTGGCCTGCTCGGTGAGCTGCGGGTAGCCGTAGCCCTCGACCAGGTCCTGGGGGAGCTGGAAGTCCCAGAACGCGTCCAGCGCCCACTGCGGGTGGAAGATGGGCGCCTCGCTGCCGTAGAGGATCTTGTCCTCACCGCACCAGAACAGCAGCTTGCCGAGGATCTCGGCGAACTGCCTGGGCGCGCGCGCCACGAAGTTGATCGTGGCCGCGATCGACGCGTACAGGTTCGGGTAGCGGATGAGCTGCCAGCAGGTCTCGTCGATGAACGGCAGCCCGACGTGGAAGATCACGAAGTTGACGTCGGGGAAGTTGGCTGCCGCGCCATCCATGTCCCAGGTCTGGGTGGCCTCGATCGGCTGGGGGCCGAGCGGCACCCCCTTGTGTACGCCGATCAGGTTCACGCCGAGCTCCTGGGCCTTCTCGAACACCGGGAAGGCGATCTGCGGGTCGTCCATCCGCCACGGGAACGGCCGGCCGTAGTCGTAGCGGACGTTGTAGAACTTGAACGCCTTGGCGCCGAACTCGCCGACCTGGCGCTCCATCAGGTCCAGGGCGCGCCGGCCCTCGAGCGGGTTCACCGAGCCCCAGAACACCGTCCGGTCCGGGTTCCGCCTGGCCAGCTCGGCGCACTCCTCCCAGGGCGACAGCCCGTCCTTGAACAGGTCGGTGAGCGGCAGCGGCATGGCCACCAGCATGTCGGTGCTCGACTCCTGGTAGACCATCTGGTCGATCTCGTCGATCGTCCACTGGCGCAGGAACTCCTCGGGCGGCAGGACCCGCTGCCCCTCCGGGGTCAGCGCCGCGTGGAACGCGTAGAGATGCTGGTCGAACATCTCCCCGGCCTTCCCGAGGGCGTTCTTCTGGTCGAAGTTGAAGACGTGGGCCACGCCGTCGAAGACGACCGCGTCGTCACCGATCATCGCCATCTCCCTTCCGGCTCAGCTCGTTGGGGTGGGGCAGGAAGCGGAGCTTGCTGCGGGCGTGGTCGGACAGCCGGTCGGTCGTCCAGGCCTGGTCCCAGACGATCTCCACGCTGGCGCTGCCGACCTCGGGCAGCGCGGCGACCCGCTCCGAGATCGTCGTGACCAGGTTGGCGGCGAACGGGCACCAGCCGGTGGTCAGGATCAGCTCGACCCGGGCGTCGGCACCGTCGAGCTCGACCGCGCGGACCAGTCCCATGTCCACCACGGAGATGCCCTTCTCCTCGCAGCAGGGGTCGTAGACCGTACGGAGCGCCTCGACCACGGCCCGGGCGACGCCGGTCTCCATCACGACTCCCTCCATCACGACTCCCTCCATCACGACTCCCTCCCCCACGACCTCCACGCGACCTCCACGTGACCTCGTGATCGTAAGCCAGGAGGCGGCTCTTGGAAACCGCCGGCCGGCGGGCCTACGCTGTGGGGCGTCGCAGGATCGACCAGCGGGAGGGCCGGTGCCCGGCGAACACGCGATCCGGCCGGCGACCCCGGCGGACCTCGACCCGGTGCGGGCGCTCGCCGCCGCCTACGGCAACCTGCGGCACTGGCCCGACCGCCCGGACTACCTCGATCACGAGCTGGCCACAGGGCGGATGCTCCTGGCCGAGGACGAGGCCGGGCTGGCCGGCTTCGCGGCGGTACTCGAACGGGACGGGGTCACCCACCTCGCCGACCTCGTCGTCCGCTCGGACCGGCTGGGCCAGGGCGTGGGCCGGGCGCTCCTGGCCGCCATCCTGCCGGCCCGGGGCGAGCGGACGACGTTCGCGTCCGCCGACCCGCGGGCGCTGCCCCTCTACGCGCGGGCCGGCATGCGCCCGGTCACCCCCCTGCTGTACCTCCGCGGCGACCGGGCTTCGGCCGCGCGGCTGCCCGATCCCGGCACGGCGGCCGGGAGCGCCGGGCCGGGCGCGGTCGCCGACCTCGACCGGGTCGCGGCCGGACGGCGGCGCGGGGCCGACCACGCCTTCCTCGCCACGGCGGGGGCCTCGGCGCTGCTGGTCGGCGACGGCGACCGCACCCTCGGCTACGGCTGGGTGCGGGTGCCGGCCGGGGCCGGCCCGGGCCTGGAGGCGTTCCTCGGCCCGCTCGGCGCCGGCACCGAGGACGACGCGCGGCGGGTGGTGATCGCCGCCGTCCGGTACGCGGCCGCCCGCGCCCAGACCGTGCACGTGCCGCTGCTCGGCCCCCACCCCGCGCTCGCCCCGCTGCTGGCGGCCGGGTTCCGGATCGAAGACACCGACACGTTCATGACCTCCCGGGTGAACCTGCTCGACCCGCGGCGCTACACCCCCTCGCCCGACCTGGGGTGAGCGGGCGGGGTCCCAGGTCGCCTGCGAAGCTCCGCAAGCCCGGCCGGGCTGGCACCTGCCGCGCCCGCGGGGGGCGCCTCGGCGCGGTGGAGCAGCGCCCGCAGGGCCTGGCGGGCGGCCGCCCGTCCCGGACCGGTAGGGCTCCTTAGGTCGAGCAGCCGGGGGTGCGACTTCCCCCGGCTACTCGACCTGGATGAGATGCGGCTTGGGTGCGCCCGGCCCCCGGCCGTCCGGCGCCAGACCTCAGAACAGCGTCGGGTTGACCGGCTCCATGCCGCGCAGGGCGTCGTAGTCGAGCTGCACGCAGGCGATGCCACGGTCGGCGGCCAGCACCCGCGCCTGCGGCTTGAACTCCTGCGCGGCCAGTACGCCCCGCACCGGCCCGAGCATCCGCTCCAGCCGCTGCAGGTAGCGCTTGAGCTGCTCCACGCCGTCGATCTCGGCCCGCCGCTTGACCTCCACCGCAACGTAGCCGCCCAGCTCGTCCCGGCAGAGCAGGTCGACAGGACCGATGTCGGTGGGGAACTCCCGGCGGATCACCGACCAGCCGGCGCCGAGGACGTGGCACTGCTCCTCGAGCAGCTCCTGCAGGTGCCGCTCGACGCCGTCCTTGACGAGCCCGGGGTCGGCTCCGAGGTCGTGGGTCGAGTCGTGCAGGATCTCCTCGACGGTGATGGTCATGGTCTCGCCGGTGCGGTTGGCGACCCGCCAGACGCCGTCCTCCCCGGCCAGGGTGCAGGGCGCGGACATCCAGTTGAGCGGCTTGTAGCCGCCGCCGTCGGCGTGGACCAGCACCGAGCCGTCCGCCTTGACCATGAGGAGCCGCACCGCACTGGGCAGATGGGTGGAGAGGCGGCCGGTGTAGTCGACCCTGCATCGTGCGATCACCAGGCGCATGCGGTGATGGTATCGGGGCCGCCGGCGCGGGTTCCAGTCCGGCCGGCGGCTGCCGCTACCTGGGCTCGTCCTCGTCGTCGAGGGGGACGGGGATCGACTGCTCGAGCGCGTCCGCCTCGGGAATCTCGTCCCCGATCACCGGCACCTCGGGAGCGTCCGGGTCCAGCACGGGTCGCTGCTGCTCCTGTACGTCGGCTTCGGGCACTGCGTCCTGCGTCATCGGGCATCAGCTCCTGTACGGACGGGCGCGTCGAGCGCCACGACGGGTGGCCACCGTGCGGTTCGGCCACGGCACCGTGTTCTACCCGAGCGGGCACCTGCTACGCACGTTCTGCCCCTACCCTGGCGGCACGACCGGTACGCACGTTCTCACCCCTACCCTGGCGGCACAACCGGGAAGGAGCCGGCGGTGGCGGACGGGTTGCAAGCTGTGATCCTCGACCTGGACGGCGTGCTGATCGAGTCCGAGGAGGTGTGGGCCGAGGTCAGAGAGGGGCTGGCGCACGAGCGGGGAGGCCGCTGGCCGCCCGGAGCGGTGCACGCCATGCAGGGGATGAGCTCGCCCGAGTGGTCGCGGTACATGGCCCACGAGCTGGGGGTGCCGATGCCCCCAGGGGCGATCTCCGACGAGGTGGTCGCCCGCGTCGCGGCCCGCTACCGGGCCGACCTCCCGCTCCTGCCTGGCGCGGCGGCCGCCGTGCGGCGCCTGGCCGGGCGCTGGCCGCTCGCGCTCGCCAGCTCGGCCAACCGCCCGCTCATCGACCTGGTGCTGGAACGGGCCGGCCTGGCCGCGGCGTTCTCGGTCACGGTGTCGTCCGAGGAGGTCGCCCGGGGCAAGCCCGCCCCCGACGTGTACCTCGAGGCGGCCGCCCGGCTCGGGGCCGAGCCTGGCCGCTGCGCCGCGGTCGAGGACTCGGCCAACGGCATCCGTTCGGCGCTCGCCGCCGGCATGCGGGTGGTCGCCGTGCCCAACCCCGGCTACCCACCACCGGCCGAGGTGCTCGACGCGGCCGACCTGATCCTCCCCGCCCTCGACGAGCTCACCGTGGAGACCCTCGAGCGCCTCCCCGCCCGCGGTGACGGCACCGCGGTGGGATCCGCCTGACCATGGCACAGGCGCCAGGAGGACTGCCGGCCGGCCCACCCGGCCGTGGCCTCACCCTTTCACGGCGCCCATGGTGAATCCCGTGATGAACCGGTCCAGGAACAGGTTGAACACGAAGGCGATGGGCACCGCCACGACGATGGCCGCGGCCTGCAGGGACTGCCAGAAGAAGACGTCGCCGCGGATCAGCTCGGTCGGCACGCCCGTGCTCACGACCTTCTGGCTGGTCGGCGAGACGAACGCGAGCGCGTAGATGAACTCGCTCGCGGTGAGCGTGAACGCGAAGACCACGACCGCGACGATCCCGGGGAACGCCAGCGGCAGCACGGCCCGCGCGAAGGCGCCCAGGCGGCTGTAGCCGTCGACCATGGCCTGCTCCTCGATGTCCTTCGGGATGGCCTTGAGGAACCCGATGAGCAGCCACACCGACACCGGGATGGTGATGGTCGGGTAGACCAGCACGAGCGACCAGGTGGAGTCCTGCAGCCCGACGGTGACCACCAGCCGCGACAGCGACAGGAACAGCAGGCTGGGTGGCACCAGGTAGACGAAGAAGATCGCGATGGCCATGCGGCCCGACCAGGGGCGGTCGAGCCGGGCCAGCGAGTAGGCCGCTGGCAGGCCGAGGACGAGCGTGATGGCCACGACCAGCGTGCCGACCCACAGGGTGTTCCACACGAAGGTGAGGAACGCGGTGTCGCGGAACAGGTAGAGGACGTGGTCGGGGGTTGCCGCCCCGTTGAAGAAGAACGGGTTGTTGTCCGGGTTGTAGAGGTCGCTGTTCTGCTTGAACGCGGTGACCAGGCTCCACAGGAACGGCGCCGCGCACACCAGCGCGGCCAGCAGCGCCGCCAGGTAGAGGCCCACGCGGGCGAGGACGTGGCGGCGGGCGAACCGCCGCCGCAGCCGCTCGGCCTCGGCCGGGCTCGACACCTCGACGGCGGCCATCACAGCACCTCCATGCGGCGGACGGCGCGCAGGATGGCGATGGCGGCGGCCAGCAGCAGCGGGAACAGGAACAGCGCCACCGCGGCGCCCTGGGCCACGTCGCCGCCTTCGATGCCGCGGATGAACGCCCAGCTCGCCAGCACCTGGGTGGAGTTGGTCGGCCCCCCGCGGGTGAGCACGTAGACCACGGTCATGTCGGTGAAGGTCAGGATCGCGCCGAACAGCGCGGCGACCGCGACCACGGGCAGCGTGAGCGGGATCGTCACCTCGAGCATGCGCCGCCAGAAGCCGGCGCCGTCCACGCGCGCCGCCTCGTGGATGTCCTTCGGGATGGCGACCAGCCCGGCCATGATGATCACCGCCGACAGCGGGGTCAGCCGCCACACGTGCACCGCGATGACCGAGGCCATGGCCAGGTACGGCCGGCCCAGCCAGTAGGCGTTGCCGTCCAGGAGCCCGAGCTGGCGCAGGGTCCAGTCGATCGGGCTGTAGATCGAGTCGAGCATCCACAGCCACGCGACCGCCGACAGCGCCACCGGGGTGGTCCACGGCAGCAGCACCAGGAAGCGCACCAGCCACTTGCCGCGGAAGTCGGCCACCAGGATGTTGGCGAGGACCTTGCCGAGCACCACGATGAGGGCCATCGACACCACGGTGAACACGAAGGTGTTGCGCAGCGAGCGCCAGAACACGGGGTCGTCCAGGGCGCGCCGGAAGGTGCGCAGCCCCGCCCAGTGGAAGGTGGGGTCGCCAGCGGTCACGTCGCTGAAGCTGAACGCGATGGCGAGGAAGAACGGGACCGCGACCAGCGCGACGATGTAGACGATCGACGGGAGCAGCATGGCCCAGGCCAGGAAGCCATCGCGGTCGGCCAGGCGCCGCCTGGCCGGCTGGGTGCCGCCCCGGGCGCCGGGTCGTTCGAGCGTCACCTCGGCCATCGCCTCACCCCCCGACCCGGACGGGTTCGGTGCGCTCCCCGGTGGCCGCGTCGAAGAAGCGCAGCCGGCTGGCGTGCACGGCGAACTCGTGGGTCTCGCCGGCCGCGATCGGGGCCGGCACGATGGCCGGGAGCCGGGCGATGACGCGGGTGTCCTCACCGATCCGGGAGGCGGTCCCGTAGACGTGCCGGTCGCCGGAGAGGTACTCGATCCGTTCCACCCGCAGCGGCAGCGTGGTCCGGTCGGTCCCGGGGACGACCTCGACCGGCAGCAGGTGCTCGGGCCGGAACCCGACCAGGCGGCCGTCGCGCGGCACCAGGTTCATGGGCGGCGAGCCGAGGAAGGTGGCCACGAAGGTGTCGGCCGGGTCGTCGTAGACCTCCACGGGCGGGCCGAGCTGGCGCACCTTGCCGTGGTCCATGACCGCGATCCGGTCGCCCAGCCCCATGGCCTCGGCCTGGTCGTGGGTGACGTAGATGGTGGTCGTCCCGAGCCGCTGCTGGAACCGCTTGAGCTCGTCGCGGGCGCTCGCGCGGAGCTTGGCGTCGAGGTTCGACAGCGGCTCGTCGAGCAGGAAGACGCGTGGCTCGCGGACCATGGCGCGGGCCAGCGCCACGCGCTGGCGCTCACCCCCGGAGAGCTGGCGCGGCCTGCGAGCGAGCAGGTGGCCGATGCCGAGCAGGTCCGCCGCCCACCGCGCCTTGCGCTCCTGCTCGGCCTTGTCGAGCCGCTCCGCCCGGAGCGGGAAGACGATGTTCTGCCGGACGCTCTTGTGGGGGTAGAGCGCGTAGCTCTGGAAGACCATGGCGATCTTGCGGGCCCGGGGCGGCAGCTCGTTGACCACGTGCCCGCCGATGCGCACCTCCCCTCCGGTGGGCTGCTCGAGCCCGGCGATCGTGCGCAGCAGCGTGGTCTTGCCGCACCCCGACGGGCCGAGCAGCACCAGGTACTCGCCCTCCTCGGTGGCGAGGTCGACCCCGTCGACGGCGTGGACGCGCCCGCCGTCGAACTCCTTGACGAGCTTCCTGACTTCGACGACGACGGTCACCGGACACTCCTCACGCGCCGCCGACCAGGCCGCGGGAGCGCCACTTCTCGAAGATCGGCTTGATCTGGGCCTCGGCCTGGGCCACCGCCTGCTTGGGGTTGGCCTCCCCGCGCGCCGCCCTGGCGAACATGGTCGGGATCACGAACGTCCCGAACACCTCGCCGATCGCGGTGTTGGACGGCCCGGGGTGGCCGATGTTGGTGCTCCAGTCCGTGGCGTCCTTGAGGAACGCGAGCTTGTTCGCGGGCTTGGCGCCGAACGGGTCGTTGGCCAGCCAGCCCTCGAGCTGGGGTACCAGCTTCGACCACGCCGGGAAGTCGTAGAGCTTGGAGGCGTAGGTGGCCGCCGCGAAGTTCGATGTGTAGTGGAGCAGGAACTCCTTGGCCGCGTCGACGTTCCTGGCGTGCTTGGGCACGATCCAGTTGTACATCACGTGCTGGGCGGCGCGCGCGTCCTTGGGCCCGCGCAGCGCCGGGACGAACGAGATGTCGTCGGCGACCTTGGGGTTGGCGCCCTGGGCGGTGCGCCAGGCCGAGATCGAGTTGAGGATGTAGGAGAGCTTGCCCGCGATCAGGCCCTGGTTGTTGGATGCGGCGTTCCAGGAGAAGACCTCGTCGGTCATCGCCTGCTTGAACAGCTTGGTCATGAACTCGACCGCGGCGACGGCCTCGTCGGAGTTGAGCACGACCCGCTCGTTCTGGTCCTGGACCGACGCGCCATAGGACCACAGCAGGGCCCGCCCGGCCATGTTGGAGTCGATCTCCTGGGACATGCCGATGCCGAGCTGGGTCCCCTTGCTCTTCTTGATCTCGCTCCCGCCCTTGAGCAGCTCGTCCCAGGTCGAGGGCCCGTTGGGCAGGCCCACCGCCTGCCACAGCGACGTGCGGTAGTCCCCCGGGTCGGGCACCCAGCCGGGCGCGTACGCGTAGAACCTGCCGGTGGCCGGGTTGAAGCTGGACTGCTTGCACAGCTCCAGCTGCTGGCCCCAGCGGCTGCTGGCCTCGTCGGTGATGTCCTTGAGGTCGTTGACGCTCGGCTCGAACTGCGACAGCGTCGCGATGTACTGGATGAGGTCGTGACCCTGCCCGGCCTGGACCTCGGCGGCGATGCGGGTGGGGATCTGCGCGTTGTCGATGTGGTCGACGGTGACGTTGACCCCGGCCTGCTTGCCCCACTCCTTGGCGAACGGGTCGAACCACTGGTCGTGGCTGGGCACGAAGTGGCTCCAGAGCAGGATCTTGAGGTCGCCGGACAGCTTGGTCCGCGGCTCCGCGAAGGTCGTGGTGGGCGCCGCCGCCCCGGGTGCCGCGGTGCCGCCGCCGGGTCCGCCGCCGCCCGGCTCGCTGGTGCAGGCGCCGAGTGCCACCCCCAGCCCGGCCAGGCCGGCCGTCCGTAGGAACTGGCGCCTGTCAGGTGTCCACAGTCGATTGGAGCTCGAACCGCTGTCGGTCATGGGCGCGCCTCCCTGGGGGTCTCGCCCTGGACAGCACCGGCCAAGGCACACCCCTCCAGCGGCCCAGAGCGTCGCCCTGGCGTCCGCACCATGGCCGCGTGCTGACCAGATCCTGCCCGGCTGCGGCGGATCCCCGCGCTGCCGATCCGCCGCGGTTGGTCTCAACAGCCCTCTTACCGCGATCTGAGCAGACCAAACCGGTTCCCACCGCCCGGGCCGTACCGGTTCACAACCATCCGGGCCACACCGGTTCACACCGCCCGGGCCGCACCGGTTCACAACCATCCTGGCCGCAGCGGTTCACACCATCCCGGCCAGGTCAGGCCGGGACGCTGAGTCTACGTATAAGCCTGCGACCAACGGGTGAGAATCTGGGGATTGACCTGAGCAACATGGTCTAGTTAGAGTCGGCGGTGCTGGCACGGAGGCCTGCCTTGTGTCCCCGTGCCGGAGAACGGTAGGTCGGGCGAGTTTCGCCGGACCAAGCGCTCCGGTCTCCTCCCGGGACTGGGGCGTGATCTGTCGGGGCCGGTGCTGCCGGTCGCGGCGGGCTGGACTCGTTCCCCGGGGCGGGTTCGGAGGGTGCCGTTCGGGGATGGAGAGCCCCGAGAGGGTCGAGGGCGCGTTGCACTCGAGGCCTGCTCGGGGCTTCTTCAGTGCGCGCCCTGGTCAGTGCGCGCCCTGGCGGCCTGCCGCACCTGCGCCCTGGTGGCCTGCCGCACCTGCTCCGCCGGACGGGCGGCCTGCCGCACCTGCTCCGCCGGACGGGCGGCCTGCCGCACCTGCTCCGCCGGACGGGCGGCCGACGATGTCGAGGCTGCCGCCGGCGCGGCCACGGGTCGCGGCCAGGACCTCGGCCAGGATCGACAGGGCGATCTCGGGCGGCACCCGCGCGCCGACGTCGAGCCCGGTGGGGCTGTGCAGCCGGGCCAGGTCGAGCCCGGCATCCCGCAGGGTGGCCACGAACCCGGGGGTGTGGCGCCGGCTCCCCATCACCCCGACGTACCCGGCCTGCCCCTCGAGGACCCTGGTGACCGTGGGCACGAGGTCGGGGTCGTCGTGGTCGACGAAGACCACCGCGTCGCCCGGCCCGAGCCCGGCGCTGGCCTCGGCGAACGCCGCCGACCCGGGCTGCTCGGCGGTGACGGCGAGGCCCAGGACCTCGCCGATGGCCGCGAGCGCGCCGGCCACCGGGCCGCCGCCGCCGACCACCAGCCGGACCTGCCCGGCGAACGCCTCCAGGAAGACCTCGACGACGCCCTCCCCTGGCTCCCCCTCGAAGCTGGTGTAGCGGCGCAGCCCCGACCGCTCCCCCGCCTCGAGCAGGCCGCGCCCGTCAGCCCCGGTCCTGCGGTCGAGCCCGTTACAGCCGATCGTGCCGGCCAGCAGCTCCCCGCCGGCTCCGAACAGGGCCCGGTTGCCCGGCGCCGAGGGCGGGTCGCCCTCGATGCGGACCGTGGTGCCCATCACCGCCGGCCGCCCCGCTCGCCGGGCCGTGGCCAGGGCCTCGAACACGTCACTCATCCAGATCACCCCCGCCCCTCCAGGTCACCCCTGACCAGCCAGGTCACCCCTGCCCGGGCAGATCACTCCTGCTCGGCGTCGCGGTCCGGCACGGGCACCGCGCCCAGGCCCGCCCCCTTCCAGCCTGCCAGCCCGCCCACCAGGACGCCCACCCGCGTGAACCCGGCCCGGCGCAGGCGGGTGCCGAACCCGAGGCTGCCCGCCTCGCCCGGGCAGTCGCAGTAGGCGACCACCAGGCGGTTCCGGTCCAGCGAGGCCAGGTCGGCCGGGCCCGGGCTGGCCGGGAAGCGCCGGTCGCCGGGCACGTGCTCGCCCGACTGCTCGTAGAGCGCGCCCGAGCGGATGTCGAGGAGCACGACCGTGCCGGCCTCCATGCCCGCCTTCACCTCGACCGGAGCGAGCTCGAGGATGTCGGGGTCGTAGTGATGGGTCATCTGCTGCCCGCCTTCACCTGCCGTCCGCCTGCTGCTTGAGCTGGTTCACCACACCGCCGGCCACGACCACCTCGCGCTCGCGGGGTGAGAGGTCGAGCCTGGCCTGGAAGCCGTCCTTGCCCTCGACCTCCACGTCCACCTCCTGGGCGCCGCCGGCCACCGCCTGGCGCAGCCCGCCGATCGAGAGCCGGTCGCCGACCTCGAGCCGGTCGCGGACCTCGGTGTCGATGAACAGCGGCACCAGGCCCTGCGCGATCAGGTTACGCCGGTGGATGCGCGCGAACCCCTGGGCCAGCACGCCCCTGACGCCGAGCTGCAGCGGGGCGAGGGCGGCGTGCTCGCGGCTCGAGCCCTGGCCGTAGTTCTCCCCGGCCACGATGAAGCCGCCCCCCCAGTCCTTGGCCCGCTGCACGAACTCCGCGTCCTCCTTCATGAAGGTGTACTCGGCGATCGCGGCCACGTTGGAGCGGTCTGCCATGACGATCGCCCCGTCGGGCGCCATCGACCCGGTGGAGATGTTGTCGGGCAGGACGATCAGGACCCGGCCGGTCATGTCGTCGGGCAGCGGCGGCGGGATCGGCGGCGTCTTGATGTTCGGGCCGCGGATGATCTCGATGCGCTCGCGCTCGGCGGGCGGGGCCGGGTCGAGGATCATGAAGTCGTCCACCACCGGGTCCGGGTCGTCGATCTCGGGGGGGTCGCCGAGGGTGCGCGGGTCGGTGATCCTGCCGTGCAGGCCGGTGGCTGCCGTGGTCGCCGGCGAGGCCAGGTACACCTGGTCGTCCACGGTCCCCGAGCGGCCCTTGAAGTTCCGGTTGAAGGTGCGCACGCTCGCCTTGCCCGACGGGGGCGCCTGCCCGATGCCCACGCACGGGCCGCAGGCTGGCTCGAGGATGCGCGCCCCGGCCCGCTCCAGGTCCTCGAGCACGCCCGAGGTGGTGATCGTGGTGAGGATCTGGCGGCTGCCCGGGGAGACGGTACCGGCCGTGGTCGCGGGCAGGTGGCTGCCCCGCAGGACGGCGGCGGGGATGGCCAGGTCCTCGTACCAGGAGTTCACGCTCGACCCGAAGCAGACCTGGAACACCTCGGTGCCCGCGACCTCCTCCACCGGCACCACGTTGTCGGGCTGAGACGGCTTGGCGATCAGCGGCTCGAGGGCGGACAGGTCGACCTCGACCTGCTCGTCGTAGCTGGCGTCGGGGTCGGGGCCGAGCTCGACCCAGTCGTGCTCCCGCTGCTGGCGGCGCAGGAACCGGCGCGTCTGCTCGTCGGACGGGAAGATCGCGGTGGTCCCGCCCAGCTCGGTGATCATGTTGCACACGGTGGCCCGCCGGGTGACCGGCAGGGCGGCCGCGCCCGGCCCGGTGAACTCGAAGATCCGGTTGAGGCCACCCTTCACCGTGTACCTGCGGATGAGCCACAGGATGAGGTCCTTGGAGGCCACCCAGGCCGGCAGCTCGCCGTCGAGCCAGACGCCGACCACGATCGGCGTGGGCATCCGGAACGGCTGGCCGGCCATTGCCAGCGCCACCTCCAGCCCGCCGGCGCCGATGGCGACCGAGCCGACCGCCCCCGAGGTCGGCGTGTGGGAGTCGGCGCCGAGCAGGGTCGCGCCCGGCCGGGCCACCCGCTCGGTGTGGACCTGGTGGCAGATGCCGTTGCCGGCCCGGGAGAACCGGATGCCGTACCTGGCCGCGAACGTCTGCAGGAACAGGTGGTCGTCGGCGTTGCGGTGGTCGAACTGGAGCATGTTGTGGTCGACGTACTGCATGGCGGTGCCGACCTTGACCTCGTCGAAGCCGAGGGCCTCGAACTCCATGCAGGCCATCGTGCCGGTGGCGTCCTGGAGCAGAGTCTGGTCGATCCCCAGGGCGATCTCCTCACCCGGGGCGAGCCGCCCGTCGACCAGGTGCGCCTCGAGGATCTTGGCGGTCATCGTGCCCTGCATCCTGCCCTCCACGGTCGAGCGGCGACGGCATCCCCGATCCTACCCGGTGGCCAGGGCGGCAACCGGCCGCCGGTCGTCGGGCAGGCGCACCGGGTCGTCCCGCACCCGGCCGAGCAGGGCGAGGTAGTCGCCCCTGGGGATCTCTCGCGCGCCCAGGCGCGCGAGATGGGGGGTGAGCACCTGCACGTCGACCAGGCAGCCGCCCCCCTCGGCGAGCCGGGTCACCAGGTCGACCAGGGCGACCTTGGAGGCGTCGGTGACCCGGTGGAACATGGACTCACCGGTGAACACGCCCCCGAGCAGGAGCCCGTACAGCCCGCCGGCCAGGGTCCCGCCGTCCCAGACCTCGAGGCTGTGGGCCCAGCCGAGCCGGTGCAGGCGCCGGTAGGCGGCCCGCATCCGCCCGGTGATCCAGGTGCCCTCGCCCCGGCGGTCCGCGCAGGCGGCGATCACCGCGTCGAACGCCTGGTCCATGGTGGTGTGCCAGCCACAGCCGCGCAGCCGCTGGCGGAGCGAGCGCGACACCTCCAGCCCTTCGAGCGGCAGCACGCCCCGGGGGTCGGGCGAGAACCACGGCAGCGGTGCGCCCGGGTGGGGCCAGGGGAAGACCCCGTGCCGGTAGGCGTGCACGAGCGTCTCCGGCTCGAGGTCGGCCCCGAAGCCGACCACGCCGTCGGGCCCGGCCCCGGCCGGGTCTGGGAACTGCCAGCGGGACGCCGCCACCCGGGCCGGCGCGCCCGGGCCGGCATGCAGCCCCCCACCCTCTCGATCCAAGCCTGGACTCCCGGCCACCCTCGTCCCGCGGTCGCTCGTGGCTGCGCGGCTCTGCCACGCCCGCCTCGCCCTGTCACGCCCGCCTCCACGATACCGACACGGCGCCCGCTCGCGTCCATCGCCGCCCAGAGCGGGCTCAGCGGCTCACGGCGGCCAGCCGCACACCAAGGGCGGCCAGCACCGAGCCGGTGACCCGGTCGAGCAGCCACCCCGGTCCATGCCGGCTCAGTCGGCGTTCTCGCGCCGCAGCATGTACCACTCCCGGAACTCCCGGCAGCGGCCCTCGCCGTCGAATTGGAGCGCGAAGACGTTGTGGTACTCCCGCTGGAGGGTGCCGTCGGGCTCGAAGTAGCGGCTGCGGCCGGTGGCCACGGCCACGTCGCCGTCGACCGCGAGCGGCTCGTAGCTGCCCTCGTAGGTACCCGGCTCGTCCCGCTCCTCCAGCCACGCCGCGACGATCGCCTCCCGGCCCCGTTCCGGCTCCCCCCACGGCTCGTACGCGTACACGGCGTCCTCGCTGAACAGCTCGCCGACCGCCTTGGGGTCGTAGGTCCGCCACGCCTGCACGTACGCGTCGAGCCAGGCGGCCACCTGCTGCCTGTCAACGGCCATCGCTCCTCCTGTCCGGCGGCGCCCAGGCCGCCCCGGAAACCCTACGACAGGATGTCGTCGAGACTGATACGGACGTCAGGGCTACTCGCGCAGGCACTGTCGGCGTGGGCTCCACATCACTCGTCGGTGTACCCGCGTCTGCCAACGTCACAGCCACGTCCTACCGTGTCGTGCACGCCGGGCAGCTTTGGGCAGAGCCAATGGGGAGGGCAGGTGCGGCATGTCGGGCCAGGTGTGGGGCATTCGTGCTCGCCAGGAAGGTGATCATCCTCGTCCCGGGCGTCGACCTGGCGCTGGTCACCCGCCAGGTCGTCGTGCATGGGCGGCGCGCCGCGTTCGCCACCCTGCCCGGGCTGCTCACCGCGGCATCCCGCCCGGCGCCCATAGTGGCACGGACTCCGGGGTCGGGTGGGTCAGTCATGCCGCCTGGCCTTGGCTCGCGCCATCCGCCGCCGGTGGGCGCACTCGTCCTGATAGTCGATCAGCAGCAGCGCGACGATCAGGCCCAGCCCGAGCAGGACCACGAGCCCGGCAGCGACCACGCCGGCCGCGCTCACCCCGGCCGGCCCCAGCAGGCAGGCGGCGCGGGTCACCATCGCGGCTGCTCCCCAAGCGGCTGCTCCCCAAGCGGCTGCTCCCCAAATGGTGCCGCGTCGGGGTCGGCTGGCGGCTCGACGGGTGGTGGCTGGCTGGTCATCGCGGCGGGCTCGGCCAGACGCAGGAGCGCGTAGACGGCCAGCCCGAGGGCGACCGAGCCCAGGGCATACGCCTGGGCGGGGGCGGAACCGGGCCGGGGCCAGCAGCACGACCAGCTCGACGCCGAGCCACCCGAGCGCGCCGGCCACGACCGGGCGCTCCCATCTGCCGAGCCGAAACGACCCGTCCTGGGCGGGTGGGGTGCCGCGCCGGGCGGTCCATGCGTAGAGGGCGACGGTGGCGGTGTACAGGATGGCGGGCAGCAGGGTGGAGGCGATGAACAGGGTTTCAGCGCGTCGGGGTTGCCGCCCAGGCCCACGACGATCAGCGCACTGGCCCCGGCGACGAGCAGCGTGGCCCCTGGCGGCCCGGCGGTGGCGCGGGGCACGCGGGCCAGCAGCCGGTGGGCGGGGGCGATGCGCCCGGCGATGAGCAGGACGATGGTGAGCTGGACCGGTCGATCACCTTGGCCGCGCAAGCGGGCTACACGATGGGCTTGGAACGGGCCTGCGGGGTGCGTGCCGGCTTTGAGCCGGCCTGGTCCGGGCTGGCGTGCGTGCGGGACCTTGACGAGCGGCTTCGCGGCTCACCCGGTAGCCAAAGCGATAGGGGACAACATCCTTGGACTACCTGCGTCTTGGATCGTCGGGCCTGAAGGTCTCGCGGATCTGCCTTGGCATGATGAGCTACGGGGATCGGCAGTGGCGGGACTGGATGCTGGACGAGACCGCCGCCGAACCCATCGTCCGGCGCGCCGTTGAGGCCGGCGTCATCTACTTCGACACCGCCGACGTCTACTCTGCGGGCGTGAGCGAGCAGATCACTGGTCGGCTGCTCCGTATGTTCTTCGCCCACCGTGACGACTACGTCTTGGCCACCAAGGGGCAGTCGGCCATGGGTCCAGGGCCCAACGACCGTGGCCTGTCTCGCAAGCACATCCTGTCGGCGATCGACACCTCCCTGCAGCGGCTCGGGACCGACCACGTGGACCTCTATCAGATCCACCGGTGGGACCCCCAGGTACCGATCGAGGAGACGATGGAGGCGCTGCACGACGTGGTCCGCGCCGGTAAGGCCCGCTACCTCGGTGCGTGCAACCTGCTCGCCTGGCAGTTCGCCAAGGCGCAGTACACCGCCGAGCGGCATGGCTGGACCAGGTTCGTGTCGATGCAAAGCCACTACAACCTGCTCTACCGGGAAGTAGAACGCGAGATGATCCCGCTCTGTCTCGACATGGGCGTCGGCCTCATTCCGTGGAGCCCGCTGGCCCGGGGACTGCTTGCCGGCACGCGAACCCGCAACGGGCAGCGCCGAACGATCCGGGCCCGCAGCGACGCCTTCGCCGATCAGCTCTATGAGGCGTCTGACTTCGATGTCGTCGACGCCCTCGCCGAGGTCGCGGGTGAACGAGGGCTGCCGGCGGCACAGGTCGCGCTGGCGTGGCTGCTCAGGCGGCCTGGAGTCGTCGCGCCAGCGATCGGCGCCACCAAGGTCGAGCACCTCGACCATGCGGTCGCGGCGGTCGACGTCGCGCTGACCACCGCCGAGGTGACCCGTCTGGAAAAGCGGTACCAACCCCACGCCATCCGTAGTGATGCTCCCTGAGCGTTCCAGCCGATCGCGAGTTCACTCTCGGAGCATCTGGCGGATCGAGTCGAGCAGCCGAGAGGCTCAAAGGCGAGCGCCGCTCCACTCCCACCACCCGGCTGGTGTTTGAGATCACCGTGGACAAGGTCAGCGTCGACATCGTGCTGCTCCCCCCAGCCGACCACACGACGCTCGTTGCCGCGCTTGCCCGCTGCCGGGGGCAGATGCCCCGCCACGACAAGGTCCGCCACGTCTGGCACAAGCACCTGCTCCGCCACGCCGGCCAGCGCGACGCCTACGAGGTGTTCAAACTCGGCCCCTACCGCCGCTACTGCCCCGAGTTCGCCTGGACCCCAGTCCGGTAGCCACCACCGAGCCACCGTGATCCTCCTCACCAACCACCACCAGGCCGCCGACCCCAGCCCAGCCGAGCCACACGCTGGCGACGTGCTGGTGTCAATGGATGTGGAATGGACCAAGAACTACCGCGTCAAAGGCGGCAACATCCACCCTCGTCCACGCCCTGACCGCCCACTACCGGCTCCGCTCGGTCAACGCCGTCTGCTCCGGCGAGCCCGCCCGCACCAGCCCGTTCATCGAAGATCGTCCTGCACGGCAAGGGCGCCTTCGACCTGGCCACCGAAGTCCACCCTCTTCTGCCCCCAGCAGCCTTGGCCTGCGCCACCAGGTGGGTTATCAGCAGGGAGAAGGCCGAGCTGGACCGAACGAATGACATCCTCGAACTCGAGCGATCGGTAGGCGCTCACCGCTCGGACGAGTGCTGGTCGGCGGCCCAGGCGGCGAGCAGGCCGCGGTAGTGGGCGACCAGCTCCTCGTGCTCGTGGGCCGGGAACGCCCGCTGCACGGTCGTGACCAGCAGGTCGTCGAACTCGGCGCCGTCGACGTACTCGTGCAGGCACTCGTCGGCGTGGGCCAGGTGCTGGTCGCAGAACTCCTGGAAGCGCCCCAGGTCGTAGTAGTCCTCTGCCAGCGCGCGGTAGCGGGCCAGCTTCTCCTCCCACGGCAGGCCCGGGTCGTCGGCCACCCCGTACCAGCGGGCCATCTCGGTGTCCAGCCGCATCGGCCGGCCCGTCACCACGCAGTACACGCACCACTTGGCCAGCGCGCCCAGCGCCCACGGGAAGTAGTAGTGCAGGCTGATCAGGGCCATGTCCGGGGTGGCGTTGGCGAAGTCGATCGGGTGGCAGCGCCCGTCGCGCACCACCACCTCGAAGGAGTTGAACTCCCAGCGGAAGAACGCCCCCACCAGCAGCCCGAAGGTGACCACCTCCTGGCCCGCCTCGGCCGACAGGAAACCGTGCTCGACCTGGTAGCGGAGGTGCAGCGGCCGGGTGGGGTCGTAGCGGGCCACCAGCGTCTGCGGCCCGATCGCCAGGCCCCGGGTGAACACCTCGTAGTCCTCCACGCCGGCCTGCAGGTGCATCAGCTCCCGGCCGCTGACGTCGTAGGCCTGGTGCAGCTCCTCGGGGCCGCCGACGCGGGTCACGTTCACCCAGCCGCCGCCGTGGAACGGCTTCATGTAGGCCGGGTAGCCGACCCGCTCCCCCACCGCGTCCAGGTCGAAGGCGCGGTTGTAGCGGGCCGCGGTCGGCGCGAAGCGCTCGTTGTCGGGCGGGACCTTGTGGGGCAGCAGCCAGGTCTCGGGGACCTCGAACCCCAGCCGCATCGCAGCGCAGTACCCTGCGTGCTTCTCCATCGACTGAAACGTGAACGGGTTGTTGAGCAGGTAGGTCCGGTCGAGCAGGGCGAGCTTCTTGAGCCACTCGCGGGGGTGGTAGTACCAGTAGGACAGCCGGTCGACGACCAGCGCGTGGCGGGCCGGCTGGCGCAGGTCGAACGGCTCGATCGTGATCCGCTCGGTGGCCACCTCGTGGGTCTGGCCGCCGTGGCGGATGCGTGGCTGGAGCCGGCGCAGGTACTGCTCGAAGGCGGTCGGCCAGTCGTCCTCGGTGCCGAGCAGCAGCCCGATCAGGTGGGTGACCACGGCGCCTCCGTCACGGTCGGTCGGATCGGTCAGCGGCGGCGGCCTACTGTAGTTGCTGGTCGCTGCCGAGGCCAGGGAGCACGACCCGCTCGTTCCGGTCCTGCGTGCTCGCCGGAGGCTGCGCAGAGGCTCAGGGCTTGCCGCCCGACGACTTGGTCCAGGGGAACCTGTCCAACCTGCGCAAGGTCCTCCTGGAGCGCCAACGTCGCTACGCGGCGAGCCCTGAGCAGGTCGACCGATGCGGGGACACTGTGCTCGGATGTGGCCGCTGGCGGGATCGGCGCGGCGCCGGTAGGGTCGAGGCCGGGCCAGCGTCCGGTCCGGTGCCTGACCTGAACGACCACCTCGACCGCACCGCCGGGTGATCGCGTGCTCCTGCAAGTCCTCTCGCTCGCCCTCCCGCCGAGCGGCGCGTCTCTCAGGGAGGCATGCGGCCCCGCCGAGCAGGCGGGCGCCATCTGCACCTCGGTGTACGAGGCGACCAGCAACGCCGCCCTGGCCCGCCTGGCCGACCTGCTGCTGGCCATCGGGGTCAACCTGGGGCCGCTGGTGGCCGGGGCCGGGATCGTCGGGGTGGCCCTCGGGTTCGGCGCCCAGCACCTGGTGCGCGACCTCATCTCGGGCGTCTTCATGTTGCTCGAGGACCAGTACGGGGTCGGCGACGTGATCGACGTCGGCCCGGCCACCGGCACGGTCGAGGGGGTCTGGTTGCGAAGCACCCGCGTCAGGGACGTCGACGGGGTCCTCTGGCACGTCCCCAACGGGGAGATCCGACCGGGCCGGGGCCACCGACCGGGCCGGGGCCAGGGGCCGGGGCGGCGGGGCGACGACGGCCCGTCGCCGCGAGCCGCGGGGGCGTCGGTAGTCAGGCGAAGATCGGCCCGACCTGGGGGTACTGTGCGATCAGGTCGGTGCGGAGCTGGGCCAGGGTCGGCGGCGGCGCGCCCTCCGGGCGGGCCCGGTAGCTGTTGTCGAGCAGCATCCGCTTGCCCCAGGCGACCAGCGGCTCCAGGCGGCCGGTGTCCTCGGCCAGCTCGGCCACCCAGTCGGCCCGGCCGTAGGTGAGGTCGCCGTCCACCATCACCAGCTCGACCCAGGACGGGTCGGCGGCCAGCACGTTCTCCCAGGGGTCGTCGTGGTGGCGCTCGAGTACCAGGACGTCGGCCGGCCGGCCGGGCCGGAGCGCGCCGAGGTGGTCGTCGAGCCCGGCGATGCGCGCGGCGGTGCCGGTCACCATGGCCACTATCTGGCGCGGGTCGGGCTGGTGGCCCTGGGCGGCGAGCGCGCGCGCGGCCACCTTGAGCTCGGCGAGCAGGCTGGTGCTGCCGCTCGGCAGCCAGTCGGCGCCGAGCCCCACGGCAACGCCGACCTCGAGGGCGTCGGCGGCCCGGGTGGTCTCCCCGTACAGCCGCAGGTTGCTCTGGGGCGACCAGACGAGCTTGGCGCCGGCGTCGGCGACCTGGCCGAGCTGCTCTCGGGTGAGCGCGCAGCCGTGGACGAGGACCGTGGCCGGGGTGAGCGCGCCGAACTCGACCAGCCGGTCGAACTCGCGCTGGGAGCGCTGGTCGTCGGCCCTGCCCTCGGCGAGGTGGAGGTAGAACGCGGTGACCTCCCCGGCGTCGATCGCGGCCAGGATCTGCTGCAGCCGGTCGAAGTCGCGCGACCCGGCCGAGGGCAGGTCGATCATGGACCGGGCCTTGTGCTCGCCGAAGATGCGCAGGTCGACGTTGCGCACCAGCGCCTCGTCGGCGCTCCTGGTCCGGCCGCTGGCGCCCTGGATCGCGGTGGTCCCGCCCGCCAACGCCCGGACCTCGGCGTAGCGGAGCTGCGTGCCACCGGGCAGCGCCTCCAGCAGCCGGTTCTGCGGGTCCCGGACCAGCGCCTGGTACAGGTCGCTGCCCCGCCACTGGTAGCGGTTGGTGAACAGCCGGGGCGGCTCCCAGGCCGCGAACACGTTGAACTCCGGGTGGCCGTGCAGGTCGATCAGGCCGGGGAGGATCACCCCGCCCGTCTCGCGCACCCGCACCCCCTGGGGCGGCTCGGGCTGCACGGCCGCGATCCGGCCGTCGAGCCCGACCACCACGTAGCCGTCGTCGATCGGCACGTCCGGGGTGAGCACGCAGCCGCGCAACGCGACCACCTCGGCCGGGGCGGCCCGGGCGACCTCCCGCCCGGCCGCCAGCCCCTCCGTCGGCCCGGCCTCGGCGACGACCCCGGCCCGGTACGCCTCCTCGAACCGGTCGCGGTCTCCGCCGGCCTGCCATGAGGACCCTGCCATCGCCGACCTCTCCTCTCCTGCCTCGCTCAGGTCTGGGTCCCACCCGCTCACTGCCGCCAGGGCCGCTCGTCCGGGGGGACGGTGACGACGATGGTCGCCCGCTTGGCGTCGGCGTCGCGGCCCTCGCGGTCGGCCCACGACCGCGAGCGCATCCAGGCCGGCAGCCCGGCGGGCAGGTCGCGCTCGGGGATGGCGGCGTAGTCGCCGGAGGTGAGCCGGTCGGTATAGGGGATGAGGTCGCGCCCGACGTCGGGGTGGCGGACGCGCTCGTGGAGCCGCGCGAGGGCGCCGTTCCAGTTCTGCAGCATGGCCCGCATGAGGGCGGCATGCCGGTCCGGGTCCCCGCGCGAGCCGCTCTCGGGCGCGGTCGGGTGGGTGACGTGCTCGTAGGCGGCGTCGAAGCCCTGGCCTGCCGGGGTCGCCCGCCACCGGTCGAAGGCGGCGTCGGCCAGGCGGCCGAGGGCGACCACCGCCTCCACCCCCCGGTCGACCAGCAGCGCGTCGAGCCAGCGGTTGCGGTACTCGACGATGGCGGGGTCGTTCTTGTGCCGCTCGCCCGAGCCCTGCCCGTAGACGCTGTAGAGGAACGTGTTCACCATCACGTAGCTCGTCTCGATGCCGAGCTTGGCCAGGAAGCCCTGGATCCGCTGGCCGGCCGCACCGACCAGGATCCGCCGCACGATCGCCTCGTGCTGGGCGGGATCCTGGCCGATGAGGACCACCTTGGCGCTGCCGTCCAGGCGCCCCCGGTGGAACACCGGGCCCCACTCGACCCGGAAGCCGGACGGCAGGTAGACCTCCTGGCCCGGATAGCTGGCGCACAGGGTGCGGAACGGCTCCTCGACGTAGCCGGGGTCGAACTCGTGCCCGTCCATCGGCAGCCCTCCTGGTCGCGGTAGCGCGAGCGGCTCGCTACGCTTGCGCCATCGGTGCCCGCACGTCAAGCCGCGGCCGGGTCGGGCCGTGGCGTGGGCGCGGCCTGAGCCATCCGGCCCCCGGTCCGGCGGTCACGCGGTGGTGCTGCGCTGGAGGGCGTGCTCGACCAGGGCGATGAGGGTCTCGAGGCTGGACTCGAGGTCACGGGCGTCCATCCGCACCAGCGGGCAGCCGGCGGGGAGCACCAGGGCGTTGCGCACGGCGGCGTCGGGGAAGACGTCGGTGCCAGGGAACCGGTTGGCGGCCACCACGAACGGGAGCCGGCGATCCTCGAAATAGTCGATCGCGGCGAAGCAGTCGTCGATCCGGCGCAGGTCGACCAGGACGACCGCGCCGACCGCGCCTCTTGCCAGCTCGTCCCACATGAACCAGAAGCGGGCCTGGCCGGGCGTGCCGAACAGGTAGAGGATCATCTGCTGGTCGACCGTGATCCGGCCGAAGTCCATCGCCACCGTGGTGGTCGTCTTCTCCGGCACGGCCGCCACGTCGTCGACGCCGACCGACAGGGCGGTCAGGTCCTCCTCGGTGGACAGGGGTGGGATCTCCGACAGCGACCGCACGAACGTGGTCTTGCCCGCCCCGAACCCCCCGGCCACGAGGACCTTGAGCGGGATGAGCTCGAGGCTCGCGCCGCGGGGCTGCCGGTCGGTCTCAGCGGGCGCGAAGTCCATCCAGCAGCCTCCCTAGGATTGCCTGGCCAGGCCCACCGTCACCCTGGCCGCGGTGGGGCAGGTGCAGCTCGAGGTAGCCGGCGTGGGCGAGATCGCTGACCAGCACGCGCGCCACCCGGACGGGCACGCCGAGCAGCGCGCCGATCTCGGCCACCGACATCGGCTGCGCGCACGCCCGCACGATGGCCCGCCACTCGAACTGCATCGCCGCTTCGTCCTGGTGCCGGGCGGCCAGCTCCGTGGCGACGACCAGCGCCTCGAGCGGTAGCTCGCGGCCGGCCGAGCGGGTGCGCCCGCGGGTGAACGCATACACGGGCACGACCCGGTCGGCGTGGTCCCCGATCTGCCTGCTCTCCGGCATCACGACGCCACCCCACCCGAACCCGCCCGGGAGGCCGGCGTGAGGGCATGCCCCACCTGCGCGGCAAGCATCGTGATCTGGTAGCCGACCATGCCCATGTCGCAGTCCGGGCCGGCGAACACCGCCAGCGACGAGCCCTCGCTGATCGCGGAGAGGAACAGGTACCCGCCGGCCATCTCGATGATGGTCTGCTCCACCGGGCCCGCGCCCAGCGAGCGGGCCGCACCCCGGGCCAGGCTGACCAGCCCGGACGTGGCCGCAGCCAACTGGTCGGCAAGCCGGCGCCCCACCCGGTCCGACGCGGCCAGCGGCAGCCCGTCGCCGGAGACCACGAGTGCGTGCACGACCTCTGGGGTGCCGCCAACGAAGTCGGTCAGCAGCCAGTCCAGCCGCCCGCCGGCCGCGCCCGCCGGCGTCACGTCCTGCCGCCACCGTCGGCCGTCCTGCCGCCACCGTCGGCCGTCCTGCCGCCACCGTCGGCCGTCCTGCCGCCACCGTCGGGCGACCAGTCGCGGCCGTCGGGCGACCAGCTACCGCCGTCGGGTGACCAGTCGCCGCCGTCGGGCGAGGAGTCGCCGCCGTCGGGCGGGTCGCCGTCGGCGGTGCCGTCCCCCTCGACCTGCGCCCGGGCCGACCGCCGGCTGGCCTGATAGCGCGAGAGCGCGTCCCGGGCCCGGGCGCTGTTGGGCACCGCTCGTGCCGGCTCCGCCTCGCGGCGCAGCTCCGGGGTCAGGTGCGACTGGGGCACCCGGCGGGTGAGCTGCGGCTCGGCGACCGCCGGGGCGGCTGCCTCCACCCTCGCCAGCGGGACCGCGGGCGGCTCCGGCCGCTCGGCGGCCATGTCCACCGGCGCGGCCGCGTCCACGCCGAGCTCGGTGAGCGGCGCCCACCAGCCCCCCCACGCCGACTCGTCGCCGCGTCCAGGACCGGCCGCCTCCGGTCGCACCGGCGCCAGGTGCGGTGCTGACGCCGCGGGCTGGCGCAGCGGGCCGCGGTGGCGCACCGTCACGGTTGCAGCCGCCGGCTGCCCGGGCGAGTCGGCGAACATGCTCGGCGGCAGCACCACGACCGCGGTGACGCCGGCGCCTGGGGTCGGTGCCAACGAGACGTCGATGCCGTGACGCTGCGCGAGCCGGGCGACGACGTGCAGCCCCAGCCGCTGCGACACCGAGAGGTCGACCTCGTGCGGATGGGTGAGCAGGCCGTTGGCGGCGGCGAGGTCCCCCGGGGGCATCCCGATCCCCCAGTCCTCGATCGTGAGCACGTACGCGCCAGGCGACCGCGGCCAGGGCTGGCCGCGGATGATCACGCTGGCCTCGGGTGGGGAGAACCGCGCGGCGTTCTCCACCAGCTCGGCCACCAGGTGGGTGACGTCGGTCACGGTGCGACCCAGCACCGCCAGCCGCTCGTCGAGGAAGAAGGCGACCCGGTCCAGGTCCTCGGTCTCCGCGATGGCCGCGCGCACGACGTCGACGAGCAGCACAGCCTCGCTCCAGACACGGGGCGGCGCCTCACCCGACAGCACGAGAAGGCTCTCCGCGTTGCGCCGGATCCGGGTGGCAAGGTGGTCGACGCGGAACAGCTCGCCGAGCGCGTCCGGGTCCCGCTCCTGCTCCTCGAGCTGGTTGATGATCTCGAGCTGCCGGTAGAGCAGGCTCTGGTTGCGCCGGGCCAGGTTGACCAGCATGTCCGAGGTGAACTGGCGGCGGCTGATCTCCGCCTCGGCCAGCTCCTCGGTCAGCCCCAGCGACTTCTGCTGCTCATCCTCGGTGGTCTTCCAGAACACCACCACACCGGCGCAGGCGGCGAGCACCGCCAGCCCGTGGATGGCCGACCAGACCCACGGGCTCGTCTGCCCAGCCGGATGGTTGAAGATCAGATTGGTGGTCAGCGCCGAGCCGAAGCCGTGGCTGAGCACCGTGAACACGATGTTCCAGAGAAACGGCAGCCAGTCCTGATAGAGGGCGATGAACCCGATCATGATGAAGAAATGGAAGTGGGCCTCGATCGAGCCTCTCGACAATCCCACCAGGGCCGCCGAGCAGTAGACCAACCCGGCGGTGATGAAGAACGAGGCGGACCGCCGGTGGGCCAGGAGCCGACCCAGCAGCAGGCACACCAGCGGGGGGACGAGCACGTAGGCGACGACCCTGGCGTCGTGGCCGAGCGCCAGCCCGAGCAGGAACAGCCCCGGCAGGTGCAGGAGCAGCGTCCACTGCAGGAACCCGTGCCGCCGCTGCCACGCCTGCTCGTCGAGCGTGTTGCCCCGCGGTAGGTACTCCAACAGCCGTGTCACGGTGGCTCTACCCCCAACTTGCTGCCTGATCGCCAGGCGACCGGATGTGGACCAGCGAGCGTGCCGCCACGCTCTTCCACCCATCGGTGTGGCCCGGAACGCGACCGGAATTCTCGGACAAGGCCATCTGGCACCGCAAATTGGTATATAGACGTAGCGATCTGCGCAAACAATCCATTTCTCCATGGCGCGCCCCGGAGCACGACCGCGCCGCGGGGCGGATTCCGACGCCGAGAGACGCGCTGCCCATCCAGTGGCGGCGATCCGCCTGGCCGTGGCGCGCAGGCAGGCGAGCATCCGGCCGCCGTTGTCAGTCCAGGTGAGCCCTGCGGTAGAGTGCCCCCTGTGCGTCTGAGCCGCGAGCTTTCTGCCGTATTCCTTCCTGGGGACCCGCCGCGTGCCGGCGGGTTCGCCGTGTGGGGCGATCGGCAAGGGTCGGACCAGATCGAGTTGGTGTTGCCGGCAGGTCGGGGTGTGCGACGCCGGCGTGTGCGCGGGCGCGTGCTGCCACTGGCGACCGCCCTGCCCACCCTGCTGACTGCCTCGACGCATGAGGTAAGTTCCGTGCTGGCGGCCTGGTCGGCCGCGGCCGCGGCGGGGGTTGGACTGGTCGCACGCGGGCGCCTGCTGCCCGCCGCCAGCCCCGGCGGGTACGACGCATGGCGGGTAGGGCCGCTGGACGCGCCCGACCTCGAGTTGCTGCGGCGGATCGCCGCCGCGATGCCGCCCCAGGCGCACGCCTTGCCCATCCACGGGGGTCGCCCCGTCCGGCTACGGTCACCCGAGGCGTTGATCCGTGAGCTGTGGGATGCGATCGCCGACGTCATGGTTCGCACGCCCGCGGCCGTGCACGCCAGCGGGACGAGCGCCTTTGCCGCAGCCGCGCCGGTCCGGGTGGACGAGCTGGCCGACTGGCTGGCGGAGACCGACCGCGGGCTGGACGCCGGTGTTCGAGTGCGGCTACGGATCGAGCCGCCGGCCAAGGAGGACGAGCCCTTCGCCGCCGTGGTCCAGCTGCGTAGTATCGCCGATCCCAGTCTGGTGGTGGACGCCGGGGAGTTGTGGAGCGCCCCGGCGGCGGTGCTCGCCCGTCTCGGCGAGCAGGCCGAGGTCGAGCTGCTGCTGGCGCTGCGCCGCGGCGCGCGGGCGTGGCCGCCGCTGGCCCCGATCCTGCGGGCGGCCACCCCGACCGAGGTGACCCTCGACGAGGAGCAGGTGGCCGAGCTGCTGGACGTCGGCGCCGAGGCGCTCGGCGGTGCCGGCGTCGAGGTGCTGTGGCCAGCCGACCTGTTCGGTGACGGACTGGCCCTGCGGGCCACGGTGCAGTCGACCCCCGCGCCGGCCGGCGCGGCCGAGCCGACCTTCCGGCTTGACGCCTTGCTGCGGTTCAGGTGGCAGCTGACCGTCGACGGCGAGCCGCTGAGCGACGAGGAGTTCGCCGTCCTCGCCGAGACGAAGCGGTCGCTGGTGCGGCTGCGGGGCCGCTGGGTGCGGGTTGACCGGGAGCTGCTCGACCGGCTCCGGCGCCGCCAGCACCGGCACGTCACCGCCGCCGAGGCGCTGGCTGCTGCGCTCACCGGCTCCCTCGACGTGCACGGTGAGGCGGTCGAGTTCCACCCCGACGACGCGCTCGCCGACCTTGCTGGCCGCCTGGCAGCGGCGGGGAACGGCTCGGACTGCGTAGAACCCCCGGACGAGCTCCGCGCCACACTGCGGGCCTACCAGCTCCGAGGCCTCTCCTGGCTGTCCCGGATGTGCGCGCTCGGCCTGGGCGGCTGCCTGGCCGACGACATGGGGCTCGGCAAGACCGTGCAGCTGATCGCGCTGCACCTGCACCGGCGGACGCTCGGGGCAGGGCCGACACTGGTGGTCTGCCCCACCTCGCTGCTCGGCAACTGGGAGCGGGAGCTGGCCCGGTTCGCCCCCGACGTCCCGGTACGCCGGTACCACGGCGGCGACCGGCACCTCCAGGACGTGGCAGCCGACGAGGTGGTGTTGGTCACCTACGGGGTCGTGCGCGGCGACCGTGCCAAGCTCGCCGAGGTCGCCTGGGGCCTGGTGGCCGCCGACGAGGCGCAGCACGCCAAGAACCCGCTGTCTCGCACCGCCCGGGAGCTCCGCGCGATCCCCGCCGTGGCCAGGGTGGCGCTGACCGGCACGCCGGTGGAGAACCGGCTGACCGAGCTGTGGTCGATCCTGGACTGGACCACACCTGGGCTGCTCGGCTCGCTGGAGCGCTTCCGCCGCTCGGTGGCGGTCCCGATCGAGCGGTACCGCGACCCGGGCGCCACCCAGCGGCTGGCCCGGCTGGTCCGCCCATTCCTGCTGCGCCGCCGCAAGAGCGACCCGCAGATCGCCCCGGAGCTGCCGCCCAAGACGGAGACCGACCGGGTGGTGCCGCTCACCGCCGAGCAGGCCACGCTGTACGAGGCGGTGGTACGCGAGACGCTGGCGAAGATCGCGGCGGCCGAGGGGATCGAGCGGCGCGGGCTGGTGCTCGCGCTGCTCACCGCGCTGAAGCAGATCTGCAACCATCCGGCGCAGTACCTCCACGAACCCGGGCCTCTGCCCGGCCGGTCCGGCAAGCTGGCCGCCCTCGACGAGCTGCTCGGCGTCATCCTCGACGAGGGGGAGGGGGTGTTGGTCTTCAGCCAGTACGTCGAGATGTGCCGGCTGATCGAGTCCCATCTGGCCGACCGTGGCGTGCCGACGCTGTTCCTGCACGGGCAGGTGCCGGCCCGCCGCCGGGAGGAGATGGTCGCCCGCTTCCAGGCCGGCGCGGCGCCGGTGTTCCTGCTGTCGCTGAAGGCCGGCGGTGTCGGCCTGAACCTCACCCGCGCCACCCACGTGGTGCACTACGACCGCTGGTGGAACCCGGCGGTGGAGGACCAGGCCACCGACCGAGCGTACCGGATCGGGCAGGACCGGCCGGTCCAGGTCCACCGGCTCGTCACCGAGGGCACGCTGGAGGACCGCATCGCCACGCTGCTGGAGTCCAAGCGCGGGCTCGCCGAGGCCGTCGTCGGGGCCGGGGAGGCGTGGGTCACCGAGCTGTCGGACGCGGAGCTGGCCGAGCTGATCAGCCTGCGGGAGCCGCCGTGAGGAGCTCGACGGGCCGGGACCGCCGGACGGCCAGGGGCCCGCGCGGGCGGCGTGGCTTCGGCCGGACCTGGTGGGGCGACGCGTGGGTGACTGCCCTCGAAGAGCGGGCGCGGCTCGACCCCAACCGGCTGCCCCGCGGGCGCACCTACGCACGCAGAGGCACCGTCGGGGAGCTGGCGATCGCTCCCGGCGAGGTTCGCGCCGCCGTCCAGGGCAGCCGCGCCCGGCCCTACCAGGTCCGGGTGCGGGTGCGGACGCTTGAGGCCACCGAGTGGGACCGGGTGCTGAACACGATCGCCGCGCAGATCGGGCACGCGGCGGCGCTGCTCGACGGAGAGCTGCTCCCGGAGGTCGCCGACGACGTACGCAGCGCGGGGACGGACCTGCTGCCTGGCCCTGGAGAGCTGCAGCCGCGCTGCTCCTGCCCGGACTGGGCAGACCCCTGCAAGCACGCCGCCGCGGTCTGCTACCTGGTGGCCGACGCGCTGGACACAGACCCGTTCGCGCTGTTGCTGCTGCGCGGGCGCGGCCGCGACGAAGTCCTCGCCGGGCTCCGCTCACGCCGGCGGTCACCCGACCCGTCGGCGGCCGGGGCAACCCTGCCCGAACCGGCAACCGACCCGGGGATCGACGCGCGCGAGGCCTACCGCCGGCCGGTGGCCGCGCTGCCCGCCCCCCCACTCCCGCCGCCGCGACCAGGGCGGCCCGCGGTGCTGCCGGTCGACCCACCACCCGCGTCCGGCCTGCGACAGCGGGACCTGGTCGCGCTGGCCGCCGACGCCGCGGCCCGCGCCTGGGAGCTGGCGACCGGCTCCGGCGACGGCGGCCTGTCGCTGGACCTGGAGTCCGACCTGGCACGCCGCGCGGCCGGGCTGCTGGGGAGCAAGGGCCTGGCTGCACTGGCCACCTCGGCCGGCATGACGTCCCGGGAGCTGCTGCGATGGGCGATCACCTGGCAGCAGGCTGGTCAGGGTGGGCTGGACGCCTTGCGTGCCACCTGGCAACCCGCACCCGAGGATCTGGCCGACGGGCGGGCGGCGCTGGACCGCCCTGCCGGCCCGGGCGCGGCACGGGCCTGGCGGAACCGCGTCACCCGCAGCGACGTGCAGCTCCGGTTCGGCCGCGACCAGCTGTGGTACCGATTCGTTCGTTCCGGCGGCGACTGGATGCTGGACGGTGAACCCTCACCCGAACCGGGCGCGCTGCTCGCACGGGACGCGACCCGCTGATCGAAGGGCGATGGTCTCCTCGAGGCCCTCCAGCTCGTCGGGCGAGATGAGCACGGCGACCGGACGGCCGTTGCGGGTCACCACGACCCGGTCGTGCTCGCGCGAGACGCGGTCCACCAGCTCCGAGAGGTGGGCCTTCACTTCGGTGAAGGGGATGGCTTCGCTCGTGGGTCGGCACCGGGCTACTGTCCACGCCAGAGCCGGGAATTGCTTGCTCTTGAGGTGTCGTGACCGAGGAGCCACCCGCTCTCAGCGCGGCTCAGGCCTCGACCTTCTGGTTCTTGCCGATCACGACCACGCCACCCTCGGTGCGGCGGAAGCGGGCGGCGTCCAGCTCCGGGTCGACGCCGATCGAAGCGCCCTCGGGGACCTGCACGTTCTTGTCGATGATCGCGTTGCGGACGATCGCCTGCGGCCCGACCTGCACATCGTGCATCAGCACCGACCCCTCCACCAGCGCACCCGCGTGGACCTTGACCCCGGGCGACAGGATCGAGCGGCGCACGGTCCCACCCGAGACGATCACCCCGGCGCACACCATCGAGTCCAGCGCCTGGCCGGTGCGGCCCTCCTGCTCGAACACGAACTTGGCCGGCGGCAGCGGCTCATGCCAGGTCAGGATCGGCCAGCGGTGGTTGTAGAGGTTGAAGATCGGGTGGACCGAGATCAGGTCCATGTGCGCGTCGTAGTAGGCGTCAAGGGTGCCGACATCCCGCCAGTAGCCACGGTCCCGGTCGGTCACCCCCGGCACCTGGTTGTCGGCGAAGTCGTAGACCTCGGCCTCACCCCGCTCCACCAGCATCGGGATGATGTCGCCGCCAAGGTCATGGTTGGAGTCCTCGTCGCGGGCGTCGACCGAGACCGCCTCGATCAGCGTGTCGGCCCGGAACACGTAGTTGCCCATCGACGCGAACACCTGGTCGGGCGCATCCGGCAGCCCGACCGGGTCCTTGGGCTTCTCCCGGAAGGCGCTGATCGCCCGGCCGTCATCGGCGACCTCGATGACCCCGAACTGGTCGGCCTGCTCGATGGGGGCGCGGATGCCCGCCACCGTCACCCCCGCCCCCGAGGCGACGTGCTGCTCCACCATCTGCCGCGGGTCCATGCGGTAGATGTGGTCGGCACCGAACACGATCACGTATTCGGGCCGCTCGTCGTAGACCAGGTTCAAGCTCTGGAAGATCGCGTCGGCCGAGCCCGCGAACCAGCGCGGGCCGCGCCGCATCTGCGCCGGCACCGGGGTGACGTAGTTGCCCAGCAGCGGCGACATCCGCCAGGTGGTGGCGATGTGACGGTCCAGGCTGTGGCTCTTGTACTGGGTCAGCACCACGATCTTGAGGTAGCCACCGTTGACCAGGTTCGACAGCACGAAGTCGACCAGCCGGTAGTCGCCGCCGAACGGCACCGCCGGCTTGGCCCGGTCGGCGGTCAGCGGCGCCAGCCGCTTGCCCTCGCCGCCGGCCAGGACCATCGCGAACACGTGCGGATGCGCCATGGCTTCACCCTGCTTTCGTAGCGCCCAACCGGGCCCGACACGACCGCTCCCGACTATAGTGGACGGCCGCCTCCAGGCATGTGCCCAACCCGACCAGACCGATGCGCCGGGACGGGAAGCGCCGCGATCTTGTCTTCGTCCAGGTGCTCCCCGAGGATTCCCGGTGGCCGCGGACGCGACTGGCAGCAGAGCACCTCGTGACGCATCCTCTCCTCACGGTGTGCTCGCCCTGGCGGGTCTGCAGTCTGCCGCCACGTCGCGTCGGGGTCCGAACCGTGTGGGCCGGCTCGCCGCCAGACTGGCTCAGGGCCCTGGCACAAGTCCTACCACGGCCCACCCAAGGCAGGCAGGAGGGGCCGGATAGCTGTTCTCATGCTCGCTCGTCCCGGGTGGGGGCCGACGGGGCCGGGGCCGGCGCGGCCGGCCCGGACCCGTCGAGCGGTGGGCGGCCCGCCGTGGCGCGCCGGCGCAGGTCGTCCCAGAGGCCCGGGTCGGCCCGCAGGTCGTCGCGGGTCAGCGCGGTCACCGCGGTCAGCTGGGCCTGCTCCAGGGCCGAGCGGGCGGCGTCGGGCCCGAGGCCGGCCCTGGCCCCGGCCAGGGCCCGTTCGGCGCCGACCACGCGGGCCACGGAGACGAGCAGCTCGGCGACGTCGACGGCCAGCACGGGATCGGCGGCCATCGCCTCGCTGGCGTCGAAGTCGACCAGCCAGGGCTGGTGGCGCTCGTCGACCACCACGCTCCAGCGCCCGAGGTCGTGGTGGGCGATGCGGTGGGCGTGGAGCAGGCCGACCTGCCGCCACAGCTCGGCGAGCAGCTCGTCGTCGACCTCCTCGGGTGGCAGCTCGGCCAGGGACCTCCCGGGGACCCACTCCATGACCAGCAGGCCGGCGCGGTTGCCGGTCGGGCGGGCGAGCACGACCCGGGGCACGCGCACCCCGGCCGCGCCGGCCAGCAGGGCCATGTACGCCTCCCGCTCCACCTGCTGCGACGGGGAGCCGAAGCGGCCGGGGTCGGCCGCGCCCCGTTTGGCCAGGCGCCGCCAGGCCCGGTAGACGAGGTCCCAGTCGCGGCGCTCACGGGGGACGTACTTCACGAACAGCCGGGCGCCGCTGGCCGTGGTGGCCCCGAAGCGGGCCGAGCGGGAGGCGTCGGGGAGGCCGAGCGCCTCCACCTCGACCGGCTCCAACCCGCTGCCGAGCAGGGCACGGCGCACGCGCGCGGCCGACGGCCGGCCGCCGGGTGCACCGAGGAGCAGGTGCACGGCCGCGCCGGCGGCCCAGCCGACGGCGGCGCCGCCGATCACGTCGAGCGGCAGGTGGACGCCGACGTACAGGCGGGACAGGCAGACCGCGGCGGCCAGGCCCCACGCGACCCGGCGGGCCCGCCAGCCGAGGTACGGGCTGGCCACCGAGGCGAGCGCGACGGCCACCGCGGCGTGGCCGGAGATGTAGCCGAGCCCGTGCGCGGGCGGTCCGTGGAGGTTGACGTCGGGCAGGTACTGCGCGGGCCTCCCCCGCTGGGCCAGCTCCTTGACCAGCTTGGCCAGCGCCCAGCAGCCGAACCCGGCCACGGCCAGGTTCACGGCCAGGCGGTAGCGCCGGGTGAGGGCGGCGACCCCGGCCAGCACCGGCACGACCGCCACGTTGCCGAGCTGCATGACCAGCCACACCAGCGGGTACAGCGCGCCGGGGAGGTCGTTGACCAGCCGGAAGGCGTCGATCTCGAGGACGTGGATGCGGTTGCGGTCCACCAGCTCGGCCGACAGCAGCAGGATCGCGGCCGCGGCCACCAGCCGGACCGCGTCACCCGCGTGCCTGGGCAGGAACAGGTCGGGCCTGACCCTGGCCCGCGCCCGCCCGTCCTGCCGTGTCGACATCCCGCTCCCCCCCGCGCGTGCCGAGGTGCCACCCAACCTTCGGAATGTTACAGTCCAGGGGACCGAGCAGCGCCGCTGGACCGGGGACCCGACATGGCGGATGAGGCTCTCGCGAACGAGCATCGCCGCCCGGCCCGCCGGCGCCAGGTATTCCAGATCGTGCTCGCCGTCGCCGTGGTGACGGTGATCTTCGTCCGTTTCCTGCCCAACATGGCCGACTTCACCAAGGTGTGGGCCACGATCAGGGCGATGACCTGGGGCGAGATCTCGATCCTGGCCGTCGCCGCGATCTGGAACATCCTGAGCTACCTGCCCGTGCAGGTCGCCTCGCTGCCCGGCCTGACGTACCTCCAGGCCTTTCTGGTGACCCAGGCCTCCACCGCCATCGCCAACACGGTGCCCGCCGGCGGCGCGGTCGGCGTCGGGGTGCAGTTCGCGATGTACCGGTCGTTCGGCATCCCGACCGCCAAGGTCAGCCTGTCGGTGGCGGTCAGCGGCATCTGGAACAACTTCGTGAAGTTCGGCATGCCGATCGTGGCCCTCGCCCTGCTCGCCATCCAGGGCAAGGCCAACGCCAAGCTGCTCCTCAGCGCCCTGGCCGGGGTGGCCGCGCTGGCCGTGGCCATCGGCCTGTTCGCCCTCGTGCTCGCCCGCGAGGACGCCGCCCGCCGCATCGGCGAGCAGCTCGGCAAGATCTGGTCGGGGCTGCGGCGCCTGGTGCGCCGGCCGCCCGTGACCGGCTGGGGCGACGGCGCCGTCCGGTTCCGCACCCAGACCCTCGACCTGCTCGAGGGCCGCTGGCTGCGGCTCACCGTCTTCACCATCGTCAGCCACTTCTCGCTCTACCTCGTGCTGCTGCTCGCCCTCCGCGACGTGGGCGTGTCCGAGGACGAGCTGAGCTGGATCGAGGTGCTGGCCGCGTTCGCGTTCGTGCGCCTTGTCACCGTCGTGCCCATCACCCCGGGCAGTCTCGGCGTGGTCGAGCTGCTGCTGGCCGCCGCGCTCATCCGGGCCGGCGGCGACCGCGCCCAGGTGGTCGCCGCGGTGCTGGTCTACCGGGTGCTCACCTACCTGCTGCCGATCCCGCTGGGCGCCGCCTGCTACCTGATCTGGTCTCGGTTGATATTGAGGCGTCAACAGGCGGTCGCACAGAACGCGTCCGACCACCCCGCCTCGTCCGCCCCTTGACGCTGCCCCGCCGGACCCGGGCCGCCGGACGGCAAGGCGCCGGCCGCCCTGACGAAGGTCTCGTGCCCGGTCACTCCTCGTTCAGGATCTTGCCGAGGATCGCCGCGGTCCTGTCAGGAGCCGTGCTGCGGGCGCAGATGCTCTCCATGACGTGCAGGTACTGGTCGACGTCGTCACGCTTGTCCAGGTACAACGCGCTGGTCAGGTGCTCCAGGTAGACCACGTCGGGCAGGTCGGCGTCGGGGAAGCGCAAGATGCTGAACGCCCCCACCATCGCCGGATGCGCACCAGCGCCAAACGGCAGCACCTGCAAGGTCACACTCGGCAGCGC
>Ga0210378_10000052_pt1 | contig 48882 bp, 45 predicted proteins | sample PLM1_60_b1redo_FD_155465 | JGI IMG/M metagenome (GOLD analysis project Ga0210378, IMG submission 155465) | Groundwater sediment microbial communities from an aquifer in East River, Colorado, USA - PLM1_60_b1 redo | ecosystem: Environmental > Terrestrial > Soil > Riparian zone | place: USA: East... | reverse complement strand
GCAGCCTGGTGGCGCCGGCCGTGCTCGCCCTGCTCGCCGCGGCGTGGACGGTGCTGCCGGGAGCGCCCGCGGCCTGGACGCTGGCCGTCGTCGCCATGCTGGCCTTCCCCGTCTTCCCGCTGCTGGTGCAGGTCCTGGGAGGACCGCCGCCGCAGCAGACGTGGCGCGTCTTCCTCTCGGGCATCCTCGAGGACGCCCGGACCGCGCTGACCCGCGCGCTGCTGACGCTGACGTTCCTCGCCTACCAGGCCTACGAGATGGTGCACGCCATCGTCCTCACGGTGGTGCGCGTCGGCGTCACGCAGCGGAAGCTGCTCGAGTGGGAAACGGCGGCGGCCACCACTGCCCGGGCCGCCGGCTTCGTCGGGCGGGAGGGTGTGCGCCTGTTCGTGGCCCAGATGGCGGCCAGCCCCGTCATCGCCCTGGTGGCGGTGGCCCTCGTGCTGGCCAGGCGGCCGCCGGCGGCGCCGACGGCCGTGGCCGTGAGCCTGCTGTGGCTCATCGCCCCGCTGGCCGCCTACTGGCTGAGCCGCCCCGTGCCCATGCGCCGCGTGCTGCTCGCGCCGGCCGACGTGGCGCTGCTGCGGCGGGCCGCGCGCAAGACGTGGCGCTACTTCGAGACGTTCGTGGACGGCGAGAGCCACCACCTGCCGCCGGACAACTACCAGGAGTATCCCGGACCCATGCTGGCCCGGCGCACCTCGCCGACCAATATCGGGCTCGGCCTGCAGTCGATGCTGGCCGCCCACGACTTCGGCTTCATCCGGACGCCCGAGCTCGTCGAGCGTCTGGAGCGGGCCTTCTCGACGATGGAGGGGCTGGAGCGCTTCGAGGGACACCTGCTGAACTGGTACGACACGTCCAGCCTGGCCGGGTTGCTGCCCCGGTACGTGTCGACGGTGGACAGCGGCAACCTGGCGGGATCGCTCCTGAGCCTGGCGGGAGGGCTGCGCCGCGTCGCTCGTGAGCCGCAGCCGCCGGCGGCGATCGCGGCCGGCCTCGCGGACACCGCCGGCCTGCTGGCCGAGGCGCTCCAGGCGCTGCCGCGCGTCCGGCTCGGCCGGTCCGATGCCGTCGCGTTGGCAGTGGAGGCGCGCGCGGTGCAGCAGGAGCTCGTCGGCGCGGCCGTGGGGATTCCGGGGGGCGCGGCCGAGCTGTCCGCGCGCGCGTTGGCCTTGTCGCTCGATCCCGCCGACCCGGGTCCGGAGGGTGACGCCGTCTACTGGGCCAAGGCCCTTCTCAGGGGAGTGCTCGAGCCAGCGGCGGCGCCGGAGCTCGTCGCGCGGCTGGAGGCGCTCGCCCAGCGGTGCGAAGCCTTCGTGAACGAGACGGATTTCTCGTTCCTCTTCGACTCCCAGCGCAAGATCTTCGCCATCGGCTACCGGCTGGCCGACGCCGAAGGACCCGGGCGTCTCGATCCCTCGTTCTACGACCTGCTCGCCTCCGAAGCGCGCCTGGCCAGCTTCATCGCGATCGCCAAGGGCGACGTCCCGCAGGCGCACTGGTTCCGCCTGGGGCGGCCGATCACGAGTGTCAACGGCCAGCCGACGCTCCTGTCCTGGAGCGCCACGATGTTCGAGTACCTGATGCCGCTGCTCGTGATGAAGACGTACCCGGGGACGCTCCTCGACCAGAGCTGCCGGATGGCGGTGCGCCGGCAACGGGAGTACGCGCGGGAGCGCGGCGTGCCCTGGGGCATCTCCGAGTCCGCCTTCAACCTGACCGACCGCCACGGCAACTACCAGTACCGCGCGTTCGGCGTGCCCGGGCTCGGCCTCAAGCGCGGGCTGGCCGACGACCTGGTGGTGGCGCCCTACGCCACCGCGCTCGCGGCCATGGTCGCCCCGCGCGAAGCGGTCGCGAACCTCCGGCGGCTGGCGCGGGAAGGCCTCGACGGCCGCTATGGCTACTACGAGGCGATCGACTACACCCCGCGCAAGACCTACGACCCCGAGGGCGATCCCCGGACCGCGGGCGCCCGCGGCGTGGTCGTGAAGGCGTTCCTGGCCCACCACCAGGGCATGAGCCTCGTGTCCTTCGCGAACACCCTGATGACTGACCCGATGGTGGCCCGCTTCCACCTCGATCCGCGGGTCCAGGCCACCGAGCTGCTCTTGCAGGAGCGCGTGCCCCGCCAGGCGGCGATCATCGAGCCCCGGCCCGCGGAAGCCACCCGGGTGGCCGCACCGTCGTCGTCGCTGTCGGCCCGGCGCTTCCGCTCGCCCCACACGCTCTACCCGCACGCGCACTTCCTCTCAAACGGCGCCTATGCCGCCGTGGTCACGAACGCCGGGGGCGGCTACAGCTCCTGCCGGGGCCGGATCGTCACGCGCGCCCGCGAAGACCGCACGCGGGACGTGGGCAGCCAGTTCGTCTACCTCCGCGACGTGCGCACCGGCCTCGTGTGGTCCGCGACGTATCAGCCGACCTGCCGAGAGCCGGACGAGTACCTCGTCACCTTCCTGCCGGAGCGCGCCGTCTTCCGCCGCCGCGACGACGAGATCGAGACCCAGCTCGAGATCGCCGTCTCGCCCGAAGACGACGTGGAGGTGCGGCGGCTGGCCCTCACGAACCGCAGCGACCGGCCGCGGGAGATCGAGGTCACGAGCTATGCGGAGCTGGTCCTCGGGCCCGCCGCCGACGACCTCGCCCACCCCGCCTTCGGCAAGCTCTTTCTGGAGACGGAGTACGTCCCCCACAGCACGGCGCTCGTCTGTCGCCGCCGCCCGCGGGCGTCCGAGGACCCGAAGCTCTGGGCGGTGCACGTGCTGAGCATGGAGGGACGGATGCAGGGTCCCGTGGAGTGGGAGAGCGACCGCGCGCGCTTCCTGGGCCGCGGCCGCTCGGCCGAGGACCCGGTGGCGCTCGACGGCCGCGCTCTCTCCGGCACCGTCGGCGCGGTCCTCGACCCCGTCGTGAGCCTGCGCCAGCGCGTACGCCTGCCTCCGGGCGGCTTCGTCCGCATGTCCTTCGCCACCGGCGTCGCCTACGACCGCGAAGCGGCGCTGGTGCTGGCCCAGAAGTACCACGACCCCGGATCGGCCGCCCGCACCTTCGCTCTCGCCTACACGCACGCCCAGGTGGAGATGCGTCACCTCGGCATCACCAGCGACGAGGCGCACCTGTTCGAGCGGCTGGCCTCGCGCGTCTTCTACGCCGACGCCTCGCTTCGTGCCGAGCCCGAGGTGAGGGAGCGCAACACCCTCGGCCAGCCTGCCCTGTGGCCGTACGGCATCTCCGGGGACCTGCCGATCCTGCTCGTCAAGGTCGTCGAGGAGAACGACCTTCCCCTGGTGCGCCAGGTGCTGCAGGCGCAGGAGTACTGGCGGCTCAAGGGGCTGAGCGCGGAGGTCGTGATCCTCAACGAGCATCCCCTCGGCTACCTCGACGAGATGCACAAGGCGCTCACCGCGCTGCTCGAGAGCGGGCCGTGGGGAGCCTGGAAGGGCCGGCCCGGGGGAACGTTCCTCCTGCGCGCGGACGGGATGCCCGAAGCGGATCGGATCCTGCTCGCCGCCGTGGCGCGCGCGCAGCTCCTCGGCGACCGGGGCGAGCTGCGTAACCAGCTCGACCGTCCGTACGCCGAGCCGGAGTGGCCGGAGACCCTCGAGTTCCCGGAGCCGCCCCCGGAGGATCCGCCGGTCGACGTCGAGACGCCGCCCACGGTGATGGCCAACGGGCTCGGCGGCTTCACACCCGACGGCCGCGAATACGTGATCGTCCTCGAGGGCGATCAGGAGACGCCCGTGCCCTGGTCCAACGTCATGGCCAACCCGGGCTTCGGCACCGTCGTGACCGCCTCCGGGGCGGCGTTCACCTGGGTCGAGAACAGCCGCGAGAACCGGCTCACGCCGTTCCTCAACGATCCCGTCACCGATCCCACCGGCGAGGCCCTCTTCATCCGCGACGACGACAGCGGGGTGGCGTGGACGGCCACGCCCGGCCCGCGGCCGCGCCTCCGGGACGACGGCCGGTGGGTGGTGCGGCACGGGGCGGGGGTGACGCGCTTCGCGCACGCGGCCCACGGCATCGAGCAGGAGCTGGCGGTCTTCGTGGACCGCGACGAGCCGGTGAAGTTCGCTTCGCTGAAGCTCGTCAACCACTCGGGCCGGCACCGGCGGCTGACCCTCACCGCCTACTACGAATGGGTGCTCTGTCCGCCCCGGGCCGGCGATCACCTGCATGTGGTGACCGAGCACGACGCGGAGACGGGCGCGGTGCTCGCGCGCAACGCCTACAATCAGGAGTTCGCGGCGCGAGTGGCCTTCGCCGCGGCCAGCCGGCCCCTCACCGCCGTCACCGGCGACCGCCTGGAGTTCCTGGGCCGCAACAGCTCGCTTGCTCATCCCGTCGCGCTCCGCCGGACGGGCCTCTCGGGCAGCTTCGGCGCCGGCCTCGACCCCTGCGCCGCCCTCCAGGTGAGCCTCACCCTGAGGCCGGGGGAAACCGCGTCCACCGTGTTCGTGCTCGGGGAGGGCCGCGACCGTGACGATGCGCGGAGGCTGGTGCGGAAGCATGGGAGCCTCCAGGCGGCCGAGTCGGCGCTGGCGGCGGTGGAAGCGATGTGGGACGGGCTCCTGCAGACCGTGCAGGTGCGTACGCCCGACGACTCGTTCGACCTGCTGTTGAACCGCTGGCTGCTGTACCAGACCCTGAGCAGCCGCGTGTGGGCGCGCACGGGTTTCTACCAGCCGGGCGGTGCCTTCGGCTTCCGCGACCAGCTCCAGGACGTCGTGGCCCTCGAGCTCGCCCGGCCCGACCTCGCCCGGACCCACCTCCTGCGTGCCGCCGGCCGCCAGTTCGTCGAAGGTGACGTCCAGCACTGGTGGCACGAGCCGAGCGGACGCGGCACCCGGACGCGTTGCTCGGACGACCTGCTGTGGCTGCCCTATGCGACCGCCCAGTACCTGGACGTGACCGGCGACAAGAGCGTGCTCGACGAGACCGCGCCCTTCCTGGAAGCGCCGCCGCTCGCTCCCGGCGAGACGGAGAGCTACCTGCAGCCGCGGCTCTCCGCCGAGAGCGCGTCGCTTTTCGAGCACTGCGTGCGCGCCATCGACAAGGGCAATACGTCCGGCCCCCAGGGTCTGCCCCTCATCGGCAGCGGAGACTGGAACGACGGGATGAACCGCGTGGGCCACGAAGGCCGCGGCGAGAGCACGTGGCTGGGGTGGTTTCTCCACGTGGTGCTGACGCAGTTCGCACCCCTGTGCGAGAGCCGGGGCGACAACGCGCGCGCGGAACGCTACCGTCAGGAGGCCACCCGCCTGGCCGCCGCCCTCGAGCGGGCCTGGGACGGGGAGTGGTATCGGCGCGGGTCGTTCGACGACGGCACGCCACTCGGCTCGGCCCAGAACGAGGAGTGCAAGATCGACTCGATCGCCCAGTCGTGGGCGGTGCTCTCGGGGGCGGCCCCCCTCGCGCGAGCCGACCGCGCGATGGATTCGGTCCGCACGCACCTCGTGCGCCGGGGGGCGCAGGTGATCCTCCTGCTGACCCCGCCCTTCGACCGCTCCCCGCTCGACCCCGGCTACATCAAGGGCTACCCGCCCGGCGTGCGGGAGAACGGGGGGCAATACACCCATGCCGCGCTATGGACGGTCATGGCCATGGCGCGTCTCGGCAGCGGCGACGAAGCGGTCGAGCTGTTCCACATGCTCAACTCGATCAACCACTCGCGGACGCCGGCCGCCGCCCAGCGCTACAAGGTGGAGCCGTACGTCGTGGCCGCCGACGTCTACGCGCATCCCGCGCACACGGGGCGGGGAGGCTGGACGTGGTACACGGGCTCCGCGGGGTGGATGTACCGGGTCGGTCTCGAAGGCATCCTTGGCTTGAGGGTCCACGCCGACGCATTCGAAATCGACCCCTGCATCCCGACGGTGTGGCCCGGCTTCGCAATCTCGTGGCGCTTCGGGAAAACACGCTACGAGATTACGATCGAGAACCCGGAGGGGCGATGCCGCGGCGTGACGGAGGCGGAGCTCGACGGAGCGCCGGTCGAGGCGCGCCGCATCCCGCTACGCGATGACGGCGGGGAGCACCGGGTGCGTGTGGTCATCGGGGCTGCGCGCCCGCGTGCGACCGATCCGGAAATGACCAGCGCGGCCGCGGCCCGATCAAACCCGGGCAGCGGCCACGGGGCCTGAGGCTCCTACCAGCCCCGGCCGCTCGGCTCCCAGGAGGCTGTCCGCGTGAACTCTCCGTTGTTCCGGGAGAAGATGCGACGCACGGGCAGCACGTACCCACTGTCGAACCCCATCTGCTCGAGATCCGCGCCCGCTTCGCCGCAATCGGCGCACTTGAAGCCACCCAGCGGGTGACGCACGGGGTTGTGGTGATTACGTATGAAGCAGCGGAACCACGCGATCATGAAATGACCTCCTCGGTGCCGTGAGTCGGGGCGAGTATGAAGGGAACGCTCATGCCCTTGAGAGCAGCAACGTTCGTGCCATCTCTCTGGACACCGCCGCCGGCCAGTTCAGCACCTAAGTCCAATTTCCTCTTTGATATATCCAGGCGCTGTCGACTCGAGTCAAGATCCGGGCTGCGCCTCGAGCCCGGCGGACGTCCCAAATGTGCACCTACTGTTCAATACGATGGCCATCGAGATTGAGTCTAAGGCAGGAGCCCTCCAGGGCAGGACCGGCGGCAGGGTGCTTGCAAAACCTTCAACGGCCCGAGATGGGGCGGCCAGGTCGGCCGCAGCCCCACCCGTAGTCCTCCCAGTTGCCCCACTTTAGAAGTGTCGGCTCCGGGCGCCTCCCTGGGCACGCTTGTTGCTTCAGGGCCCTCCACGACATGGGGGGCCCCGCCCCTCACCGGACCGCGGGGCCCCTCGGGTGGAACGGCACAGGAGAGGGAGGATCCATATGATGCGCAAGGCAACCGTGGGCGATCGCAAGCGGTACGAAGTCCTCAGCCAGATGCTTCGAGACCGCCAGGCGGAGATCAAGAACAAGCTTCGCCTTCTCCGGGAGGTGCTGCCCTCCGAGTCCACCCAGGTGAAGGACGCCGAGGAACAGAGCATGGAGGATTTCGTCCTCGGCATGGACTTCGCGCTGATGGAAATGGAGTCCGAGACGCTCAGGAAGATCGACGAGGCTCTTCACCGGATCGAGGAAGGCACGTACGGCGGCTGCGAGGAGTGTGGGGAGAGGATCGGCGAAGCCCGGTTGAAGGCCCTGCCCTTCGCCAGCACTTGCCGCGAGTGCCAGGAGCGTCGCGAAGAGGTCGAGACCGGTCGCCCGCACCCGCGCAGCGTCTACGAGGAGGAGCCGGCGCCATCTCCGCGCGGTCGAACGTCCGCCCAGGAGCGTGTCCGGTAAACGACGTACGACACGCTCCTGATAGGAGAAACAGCGCAGAGAGAGTAGGATCCTTCCTTCTCCTGTGGTCCGAAGGCCCCCGTTAGGAATCCGTCTCTTTCGTTATGAGGACGGATTCCTGTACCGTGGAGGGCCATGAAGGACTCCTCAGGGGACAAGCTCCCCCGCCTGCTGGTGGTGGGGGGCGCCCCCGCCGGGCGCGGGCGGTTGCGCGCCGCGCTCGGCCCGCATTTCCAGGTCGAGGAGCTTCCCGACGGCGAGACGCTCATACCGCGCATGCATGAGCAGTCTCCGGACCTCGTCATGACCGCCAGCCCGGTGGTCGAGGCCATCGGGTTGCTGCGCCGCCTGCGCTCGGATCCGGTCGCCCGGCTCGCTCCCATGGTGCTGTGGGGCATCGACACCGAAGCGGAGCGCGTGGAGGCCTTCGAGGCGGGCGCCGACGACGTGCTGCCGCGCCGTCTCCCCGAGCGGGAGCTGCGCGCGCGGATCCGCGCCCGGCTGGAGGCGGATCAGGTCCGGGGCGAGGCGGCGCGCCGGGAAGCGGCGGCGCGGACGGAAGCCGAGGCCTCGAACCGCGCCAAGGACGAGTTCATCGCGATGATCTCCCACGAGCTGCGCACGCCGCTGGGGGCCATCCTCATCTGGACGCAGCTCCTCCGGAACGAGCAGCTGGACAATGCGGCCACGACGCGCGCGCTGGGCATGATCGAGCGGAGCACGAAGACGCTCGCCCAGCTCATCGACGATCTTCTCGACGTCTCCCGCATCATCGCGGGCAAGCTGCGCATCGAGCCGAGGCCGGTGGACCTGCCCTCCGTCGTGGACGCCGCGCTGGCCGCCGCGCAGCTCCCCGCGGAGGGCAAGAACATCCGCATCGATTACGTCGTCGAGGCCTCGCTGGAGGCGGTGTCGGGCGATCCCGGCCGGCTGCAGCAGGTCGTGAGCAACCTCCTTGCCAACGCCATCAAGTTCACGCCGGAGGGCGGGCGGGTGGAGGTGAAGCTGGGCCGCTCGCGCTCCCACGCCCGGCTCACCATGAGCGACACGGGGATCGGCATCGACCCGGCGTTCTTGCCCTACATCTTCGAGCGGTTCCGGCAGGCCGACAGCACCAGCACCCGCACGCAGAAGGGCCTCGGGCTGGGCCTGGCCATCACGCGGCACCTCGTCGAGCTGCATGGCGGCAGCATCGAGGCCTCCAGCGCGGGAGAAGGACGGGGCGCGACCTTCACGGTGACGCTTCCCCTCCTGCTGAATCCCGCGCGCGCCGCCCCGAGCCTCGAAATGGGAGAGCCCGCCGCGGCCACGCTCGACGGGTTGCGGATCCTGCTCGTGGACGACGAGGACGACGCCCGGGAGGCGATGGCGGTGCTGCTGCGCCAGGCCGGCGCTGAGGTCATCGCGGTGGCCTCCGCACCCCTGGCCTTGCAGTCCCTCGAGCGAGACAAGCCGAACGTGCTCCTGAGTGACATCGCGATGCCGGGTGAGGACGGCTATGCGCTCATCGCCAAGGTGCGCTCATTGCCTCCCGAGCGCGGCGGTGCCGTGGCCGCGGCGGCGCTGACCGCCTACGCGTCGGCCGAAGACCGGGCGCGGGTCCTCCGCGCGGGGTATCACGGCCACCTCGCCAAGCCCATCGATCCCACCACGCTGGTGAGCGCCGTCGCGGCGCTGGCGGAAAAGCCCATCGTCCGCCATCATTGACAGAATCCAGGTCAGGTACCTATATTGCATGCAGTATGTCATGCACAATGACACGGACCACTCCGGGAGGGGCGGCGCGATGACCGACAAGGATAAGAGGAAGGGCGCGAGCAGGCCGGCCGCGAATCCATCGGATACGAATGCCGATCCGCTGTCGGGTGCGGCCGGATCGCATCCCGTCGGGACCGGGATCGGTGCGGCCGGGGGCGCGGCGGCCGGAGCCTCGATCGGCGCCGTCGCCGGACCCATCGGGGCCGCCGTGGGTACGCTGGTCGGCGCCGTCGCCGGCGGCCTGGCGGGCAAGGGCGCCGCGGAAGCGATCAAGCCGACGGATCCTGCCATGGGCGCGCACCGCGGTCACCCCGTCGGGACCGCGGCCGGCGTCGCCGCCGGTGCCGCGACAGGCGCCGCCATCGGCTCCGCCGTGGGTCCGGTGGGGACGGTCGTGGGCGGAGTCATGGGCGCGGTTGCGGGTGGGATCGCGGGTGAGGGAGTCGCCGAGGCCATCAATCCCGCCGCGGAAGACGACTACTGGCGCCGCAACTACGCAGGTCGTCCCTACGTCACGCCGGGCGCCCACTACGACACGTACCGGGCGGCGTATCAGTACGGATGGGAGTCCTACCGCCGCTTCCGCGGCCGGCGTTTCGACGACGTCGAGTCGGACCTCCGGCGTGAGTGGGAGCGGACGGATCGCGAGCTGTCGTGGGAGAGGGCTCGTGGGGCGACGCTCGACGCGTGGCAACGGGTCGGAGAGCGGCGGCCACCGGAGGATCAAGGCCGGTCGTAATCGAACGGGGTGCCCTTCGTCCCGTCACCCGTCCGACCCCTGCGCGCCGCCTGGCGTGTAAGCCCGCACCGACGCCTCAGACCCCGCCAACGTGGGCGCACCTGATGTAAAGTGTAGAAATGCAGCGCGCCTCCATGCCTGCGGCAGGCGGGAGAATCGTGTTCGAAGGCCGTTCGGCGCGTGGTTTCAGGCTTCTCCTTCGATGGCTTGCTTTTTGCTTGAACAGAGGACCGATCGCTTGAAGGCCATTCGAATGTTGCCGGTCGCCATCCCCTCCGGAGGCGACAGGAGGCCCGATGCCGACCGAGGTCGATCGTGCGCGGTTGGGGTGGGAGAGCGCACCCGACCAGAACGGGGAGTTCCGTCCGGACGCGCCGTTGAGGGCGGCTCTCGGCGTCGCCGAGAGCGTGGCGAGGCTGCATGGCGGTGAAGTCCGGCTCCGATCGCGCGACGACGGCGGTCTCCTCGTCGAGCTCCGCTTCCCGATCCGGACCCCCCAAGCCTGACGGAGTGATGCCCCACGCCCTCCTCGTCGACGATGACGTGAACTTCGTCCTGGGGCTGGCCGAGGTCGTAGGCCGCGAGGGCTTCAGCGCAAAGACGGTGCACACGCTGAAGGAAGCCAAGGCGGAGATCGGCCGCACCGTCCCGGACGTCCTTCTCGTCGATCTCCACCTGCCGGACGGCAGCGGGCTGGACCTGTTCAAGGAGCTGGAAGCGAGCCCCGGCACCGAGGTCATCTTGATCACCGGCCAGGCCACCGTCGACACGGCGGTGGAGGCGATGCGGCGCGGGGCCTCCGACTATCTCCTCAAGCCGGTGGACTTCTCGCGGGTCAAGCAGGTCCTCACCAACGTCACTCGCACCCGCGAGCTGAAGGAGCAGATCGGCAACCTCCGCGGCGAGCTACGGAAGCTGGGCCGGTTCGGGCCGCTGATCGGGGCGTCCCCGCCGATGCAGCGGGTCTACGACCTCATCGCCAAGGTCGCCCAGACCGACGCCACCGTGCTCCTGACGGGGGAGACCGGTACGGGCAAGGAGCTGGTGGCGGAAACGGTGCACAGCCTGAGCCGGCGCCTCAAGGAGCCCTTCCTGCCCATCAACTGCGGGGCGGTCTCACCGAACCTCATCGAGAGCGAGCTGTTCGGCCACGAGCGAGGCAGCTTCACCGGTGCCGACCGCATGCACCGGGGCTATTACGAGCGGGCCCACCACGGGACGCTCTTCCTCGACGAGATCACGGAAATGCCCGCCGAGCTGCAGGTGAAGCTGCTGCGGGTGCTGGAGTCGGGCAAGGTGACCCGCATCGGCGGCAGCGAGTCCCTCAGCTCGGACGTGCGGGTCATCGCGGCCACCAACCGCAAGCCGGAGGAGGCGGTGGCCAAGGGCAAGCTCCGCGAGGACCTGCTGTACCGCCTCAACGTCTTCCCCATCCCGCTACCGCCGCTGCGCGACCGTCGCGAAGACGTGGACCTGCTCGCCGAGCACTTCCTCGCCCTGCTCAACAAGGACCAGGACACGAGCAAGGAGTTCACCCGGCCCGCGCTGAACCGTCTGCGCAGCCACAACTGGCCGGGCAACGTGCGGGAGCTGAAGAACCTCGTCCATCGCGCCTTCATCCTCGCCGAGGACCACATCGGCCTCGACTGCTTGCCCCTCGGCGTGCAGGACAGCGCCGGCTCGAGCCTCAACCTCAAGGTGGGGACCTCGCTCGGCGAGGCCGAGCGCCGCCTGATCCTCGCCACCCTCGAGGAAGCGGAAGGTGACAAGAAGAAGGCGGCCGAGATTCTCGGCATCAGCCTCAAGACCCTCTACAACCGGCTGAACGAGTACAAGTCGGCGTAATCCACGATCGGGCTCAACGCGCGTCTGACGCCAAAGACCGCATGTAGGAGGGAGCGGCTTGCGCCCGCCCCCCTCCCTTGCGTCCTTAGGGCCGAGAGTCGTCGTCGTCCTCGTCGTCGTCCCCGTCGTCCCCGTCGTCCCCGTCGTCTCGCCTCGAGTCCGTCTGCGGGACGTACATGGCGAGGTACTGGCCGTCCTCTACGAGCTCCGGCTGGAGCACCGTGAACGGCGGCCGCGGCGCGGTGTGCGCCTGGACGTCGAGCAGGAACCAACCCGGGCCCAGGATGTCGAAGGCCGGGATGATCCCGGACGACTCCTCGTCGGTCGTGGCTGGCGCCGCGACGGGCGGCTGGCCCGTGTCGCCGAACCGCTGCGGATCGTGCTTCGCCAGCAGCGTCAGGGTGTCCGTGGCGATGGTGTATAGCCAGATGCGCGCGCTGCGGGTCTGGTTGCCAGGGTCTTCCTGAAGGAGGATATGGCCGGTGGGACTGACCGTCATGTTGTCGAGCATCTGGACGGGCTCGGCGCGGCCGTCGAGGAGCGGGGTGATGGTGCCGCCGGTCTCCAGGTGCCGAAGGTCGTCGAAGTGGAGCCTCCACAGCCGGCTATAGCCGGACGTGCCACCGGGGACGCTCGCGCCGTCGGGCTTGGTGGAGTCGTAGTTGTCGGTCGTCACGAAGTAGAAGTCGCGCGGGTGGCGCGGGTCCCACGAGCCGTCCTCGGGGCGCAGGAAGTGGGTCACTCCTGCGGCGTTGCTGTCGCTTTCGATCTGGGCTCCCGTCTTCTGCGCGGCGGCGGGGATTTCCGCCAGGTCGAATCGGATCGGTTCCTGCGGCAAGGGCGCATCAGGGTCCTGTGTCATGCCCTCGACCCTGATCCCGTACAGGGTCCCGTTGGCGAGGCCCGCCCGCTGGACCGGGTTGCCCGTGCGCTGCTTGGTGCCGACGTAGGCGTAGACCTGGTTGCCAGGGCCGTCGTCCGTGACCATCGCGATCGTCTTGTCGCCGGTGGACGGGTTGAGGAGGATGTTCTCGTAGCCCATGTTGCCGAGATGCGGCAACTCCCAGCTCGTGCCATCGAGCACGTGGGCGAACGCGCGGCCCTCCGCCCCCGCCTCCTCGCCACTGAAAAAGATGCGGCCGTGATACCCGCGGCGTGACCTCTCGTTGTACAGCGCGCTCGGCGGAGGCAGGTCCGCAGAGCATAGGCGGCTCATCGCGATCCCCTTCACCGCGGGGTTCCAGACCTCGTCGCCGTCCGGGTTGGTGCGGATGAACTGGATCAGGTCCTGCCCGTCGATGACCTCGAGAGTCTTGGCGTCGATCGTCCACATCGAGACAAAGGCGCCCATGGCGCCATGGTCGCGGATACGGCCGACGGTGGTGACGAGCTCGTGATTGGAGAGCAGCGTGAACGTCCTCCGGCGCTTGCCGTGCTCGCGGCCGTCATTACCAGCAGTGGTGAGGTCGTCCGGCTCGTCGCGCGATCGCGGATTGAGGAACGCGCCGAGACCGTCCGGGATTCCCACCATCCGGTAGTTCGGGTCGTTGGCGGGCGTGTCGCCCACGGTCAGGATCGACGTCAACGAAACGCCCGGCGCAACCGGTACCAGGTACGGGGACTCGCTGCTGCTGGGCCCCTGGCCCGTCTGGGCGAGTGCCGCCGCCGCCGCGGTGGCCGCGGCGAGGGCTGCGGTCAACAATCCTGCGGCCATGGGCCGCCGGTTGGGTGATTGGGTCACAGGACCCCTCCTTCCATCAGCCACCGTCTTCTGGAACGAAGCGCGCACCCGCGGCGGCCCGGGCCTGCGCGCACTGGCGGATGCTCGGGTGCATTCGGCAGGCTCGACTCGTGAGTGCCCGAAGACCCATCCGACCCTCCTCGTGACCGTACTCCCTTCGCGGGGCGAGCGTCAAGATCGAAGGTCCACCCCGCCCCCGCCGCCCTGACCGCTACTAGAACACGTGGCCGAGGCCGAACCAGATCTGGTAGCCGCGATCCTCGTGGATGAGCCGTCCCTCGGGATCGAAGATGCGGCGCTGGTTCAGCGGGAAGGCCAGGTCCACGCGGATGACGCCGATCCCGGACCCGTACCGCAGCCCGAATCCTACCGAATGGCGCAGGTTCAGGCTGAAGTCCTTGATGCGGTCGAAGACGTCGCCCCCGTCGTAGAAAACGGCGGCGCCGAAGTTGCGCGGCCCCTGATAGCGGAGCTCCTGGTTGAGGACCAGCACCGCTTCGCCCCCCAGCGACTCCCTCGTGAGGGGATCGATGACGCCGAGCACGTCGGTGGCGTAACCCCTGATGCTGTTGGCGCCACCCGCCCGGAAGCGTTCGGTGAACTCCCGGGTGAAGCCCGGAACCCGCTGGCCCTGGAAGCCGGCCGCGAGCCCGAGCCGGTAGCCCTGGGCCCAGACGAGGGACTTGCCGACACGCCGCGTGAGGAAGGCCTGCCCGTAGCCCTTGATGAAGGAGAAGTCCGAGCCGAGGGCGGAGTGATCGACCGTGACCGTGGCGCTGTAGAACTGGCCATGGCTGGTGTCCAGGATGTTCTCGCGCGTGCTGAGCACGGCGGACGCGTCGATTCCCGCTACCCGGGGTTCGATCGGAATAGCGAAGATGGGGGAGGGCACGGTCACCTGCTTGAAGCGATAGCCGTAGAGCACTTCCACCGGGTGGAAGGCGTGAACGGCCTGCTGGACCTGCGCGCCCTTCTGCACGGCCACGATGGGCTCGGTCTTGGGGGCGGGGAAGGGCGGGATCTCCTGGGCCAGCAACTCTCGCTGCCGGAACACGGAGGCCGTCAGGTCCCCGAGGCGCCACAGCGAGGGGATGTGGAGCGAGAGGCGGGTCTCGCGCAACTGGCGGCCGGCACGGTAGCGGCCGCCCAGCGTCACGCCCCGTCCGAAGAGGTTGCCCATCTCTGCGTCGGCCAGTCCGCTGCCGCTCTCTTCCGAGTTGTAGCGCAAGTCGTAGGCCAGCTTATAGGGCGCCGCCTCCTCCAATTCGACCTTGATCGGCGCCGGGTTGCCGGGCTCGGCCAGCACCACCGCCCGTGAGAAGACGCCGAGGTCGAGGAGCCGCCGCTCGAGGTCCGACAGCTTTCGCGGGTCCAGCGGCTCGCCCGGCTTGAGGTCGATCTGGCTGCGGACGAGGCCCTCGCGGGTGCGCCGAAGGCCCGTGATCGTGACGGGTCCGATCACGACGGCCTCGCCTTCCGTGATCTTGAAGGTGACGACGAGGTCGGAGCCGGTCGGCACGACCTCAGGAATCACGCGTACTCCGGGATGCCCGAGGCGCAGGTAGTGGTCGCGCAGCCGCTGCACGGCGCGGCTAGCCGCCATGGCGTCGTAGGGCAGGCCTGGCTCGACGCCGACCAGCGGCCGCAGCTCTTCCTCCGGCCGCGTGTGGCCCTCGAACCGGACCTGGGCGACGACGGCCCGCGGCCCTTCCTTGATCGGCACCACGATGCGCGCCTGGCCGGACTGCTCCGCGGCCTGCACCGGCCCCACCTCGGCCGTCAGGTATTGCTTGGCCTGGTACGCGGCCTTGATGCCGCGCTCCGCCTCCTTCGGGTTCGTCAGGAGGTTGGCGACACCCCCCGCCGCCTGCTCCAGCTCGGAGGCTGACAACGCCGTCGCTCCTGGGAAGCTCAGCTCGGCGACGGTGAGCTTCGGCCCCGGCTTGACCGTGAAGAGGAGCGTACGCCCCGCTCCCTCGAGCAGCTCGGACGTCTCGACCATGGCCTTGAGGTAGCCGCGCTTGTGCAGCTCATCGAGAAGCGTCTCTCGGCCGCGCTCCAGCGCCTCCTCGTCGAAGAGCGAGCTCAAGATCACCTTGCCGAGATCGGGCGGGTTGTCCATACCCTCCACGCGCCACGTGTGCTTGGGGCCGGGGCGGACGCGGAAGACGGCGACGCCGTTCTCGAGCACCGGCTCGACCACCGCCTCGAGGTATCCCAGCCGGACCAGGTACTCGCGGAGCCGGTCGCTATCGTCCTGGAGATCGAAGTAGCTGATCGTCTTGCGGGGCTTGGCGCTCTTGAGCCGCTTGCGGAGCTGATCCTCGGTGAGCCCCGCGCCCAGCTCGATCGGCTGGCCGGGGCGGTCGCCCTCGATCCTCACCGCCTGCAGCTTCGTGCGCTCGAACTCGCCGGAGGGCGTGGGCCGCTTGGGCCCCCCGAGCAGCAGCCGCTGGCCGGCGCCGTACTCGTAGCTGCCGTCGTCGAGGCGGCGAAGGGTGATGAGGGCCTCGCGCCCGGGGCGCAGGCGGAACTGCGCCTGGTAGTACTGCGCCTCGGGAGAGTTGAGGCCGAAGGAGTACACGAGGCGCAGGCGCCCGCCCACTTCCTTGCTGAACGTGAAGCGCGCCCCCGGGTCGGCCTCGCGGCTCAGCAGCTCCGGCTGGATATCCACCGAGTCGAAGCCGAGGTCGAGCAGGCCATGGGCGATCTCGCTGGTGAACTTCTCCGCAAAGAGAGCCACCGCCTGCTGTCCGACGATCCGCCCCCCGGTGCCGAGGGTGGCCGTGGTCGATCCGGTCGCGACGAGGCTGACGAGCTCCTCCTGCGACAGCGCTTGATCGGAGCTGAGGTTGACGGTGGGGATCTCGAGCGTGCCGCCCACCGTCACGGTCACCAGGGCGTCGTCGAGCCGGTCGCGGACCCTGACGTTGCGGACCTCGGTCGTCGCCCGGACCGAGATCTCGGGTTGCGTAGTACCGGTATAGGTGAGGCTGCCGCTCTCGATCGTGAACTCCCGCCCCTGGAGGAACACCTTGCCGCCGGGCCGGAGGTCGAGCCGGCCAAAGGGAGCGGGCTCATCCAGATCGCCGCGCACCGTCCACGTGCCCCGGGCCTCGAGCTCGGCGAGGTTGTTGCGGACGACGGCGGGGTTCTCGGTGTCGACGGCGACGTTCAAGGCGATCGACTGGAGGAACCGGCTGCGGTTCTGGGGCCCTCCTGCAGCGGGAGGGACCTCGGGCGCGAACAGGCCCTCGCCGATGAAGATCTCGGCGTCGTAGAGGGCCCGCTTCACGTTGATCTTGCCCGTGAGGAGGAGAACCCCCGGTTGCCCGGTCAGCTTCAGGTCGGCGTCGATGCGCGCCTTGATGTCGGCCAGCCGCCGCGAGGCGCGATGGATTCCGCCCACGGGATAGCGCACGGCGGCGTCGCGGGCGGTGAGGGTCACGTCGACGTCGGCGATTTTGAGCCCGGCGAGCGCGGCCGAGCCCGTCATCAGGAGCTCGCCCCCGCCGAGCTTGCCCGTCATGTCCTGGAGTGCGATACGGCGGCCGTCGAGCGTCAGCGTGCCGTTGATGTCGGTGAGCGCCTGCGGCACCTCGCGCACGCGCATTGTCGCGTTCCGGACCTGCACCGTGCCACGCGACGCCGGCGCGGAGATCGGGCCGGTGACCGAGACGTCGATGTCGGCCTGGCCGTCGAGCGATGCCTCCTCGAGGAGCGGCGACAGCGTCCCCAGCTCCAGCAACCCCTTCCCGGTGAAGTCGACCGTGCGCTGGATGAGGTCCGCCGCGAGGGTGGCGCGGAACGTGCCGCCGCCCGCGCTCACCGTGACCGGATCCGCGGTCACCTGGCCGTTCTCTATGCGCGCCCGGACGGGCGAGATCTCCACCGGCAGGTCCTGGACACGCACCGTGGTCGCCGGCACGTCGAGATCGCCGCTGAGGCTACGCGGAGACAGGATGCTGCCGTGCACGGCGAGGCTACCCGCGAGCGTGCCGGTGACCCGGGACGGGCGGTCCGGCCGCATCTCTTCGAGCATCTGCTGCACGTCCACGCCCTCCCACCGGACCCGCATGCGGGCCTCGCCCGCGGCGAAGCCGAAGGCCGCGGCCCGCGCCTCGCCGAGGATGGCCGAGAGCGGCACGTCGCCCGTGAGCAGGAGCGTCCCTCCGGCGAGCTGTGCCGTGATGCCGTCCGTGCGGACGACATCGCCCTGCAGGGCGACCTGCCCGGACGGGATCGTCAGCACGGGCATGCCCGGCCGCGCGAACCGCACGTTGGACAGGGTCAGGTTTCCCGTCGGCAACGGCCGGTGGAGCGTGCCGGCCAGGTTGACCTGGCCCTGGACCCGTCCCGCGAGCGTCCATCCGGGGCTGGTGGCGAGGGCGGCGAGGTCGACGTCGAGATCGGCGTGCACGTCCAGCCCGCGCTCGGCGGCGAGGCCGAAGCGCTCCCGCGTGGTGGGGTTCGTGATCAGCGCGGCCAGGGGCACGCGGCCGGAGACGTTCATCGTTCCCCCGGGCAGGCTCACGCGGATGCCCGAGGTCACGGCCTCGTCTCCCTCCACCTGGACGTCGCCGTCCGCGACCTGCACCAGCGGCCAGCCCGGCCGCTGGAGCGTCACGCCGGAGAGGGTGACCGCGCCCTCGCCGCGAGGCCGGTCGAGGCTTCCCGTGACTGTAACGTCGCCGCGGACGCGCCCGGTTGCGGTCCAGCCCGGGGGCAACGAGAGCTGGGTCAGGTCGGCGTCGATCGTCCCCTTGAGCGAGACCGGCGCCTGGGGGTCGAGACCGACTCGGCCCGAGCCCTGGAACGCGATGCCGGGCGCCTCGAGCTGAAGGTCTTGCACCTCGACCGTGCGGTCGCGGGACGTGATGGTGAAGGGCCGGACGGCCCGCGCGGTGAAGGTGCCGCTCCTCAGATCGACGCCCTCGAGGCGAGCCTGGACGACCGCGGCCCGCGGGCTGGCCAGGGGCATCGTCACTTCTACCGTGCCGCTCGCGCGCCCCGCCAGGGGCCGCCCCGGCGAGAGGAGTGGCTGCAACGGCTCGAGAGGTGTGTCCGTCAGATGCAGGGTCGCCACGAGCTGGCGGCGGTCGAGCCGCCCCTCCCCCGTGACCTTGAGCTCGGGGGCCTGAAGGCTCAATTGGGCGACGCCCGCGTTCCCCCGCAGATCGACGAGGAGCGTCCCTACGCGCGCCCCGTCCCAGACAAGGTCGCCGGCCTCGAGCCGGCCGGTGCCCGAGAGGCGATCCAGCGGACCCGACGCGGTGAGCGTGAGGCTCGCGTGCCCCTGCGCGGATGGCGAGAGGCGGGCGAGGTCGAGGGAGGGGGCGCGGAGGTCGAGACGCCGCACGACGGAGCGACGCATGTCGGCGTCGGCGGTGATCGTTCCTCCCAGCGCCTCAGCTTCGACGTTGACCTGTGCCGCGCCGCGATGCGATTGGAAGCGGCCCTTGACGGGGACGGGCTCGAGCCCGCCCGCGGTGCGGAGCCGGGCCGTCCCCTGGAAGCGTCCATCGACGGCCGGCGGCAGCACGCCACGCGCCTGGCCGTCGCCGCTCAGCTGCACACCTTCCATGCGCGGCCCCGATCCGCGGGCGCCGCGGTCGGCGTCCACCTTCAGGCTCCAGCGCAGATCTACGAAGCGCTGGCGCGGACGCACGCGGCCGGAGGCCGTGCCGCGGGCCTCCACGGAGTAGTCGGCGAAGGCGCGACCCGTGGCGCCCAGCGTCGCCTTGACGTCGATTCCGGCGTGCAGGTCGCCGGAGCCGGAGACGTCGCCGGACAGATCGCCCACGAACGGGAGCCCGAGGTTGACGCCCTGACCGGCCAGCCGCTGGGAATCGACTCCCGTGAAGCGCATCCGGCCCTGGACCCGGGATCCCACGAAGGTCAGGTCCGTCTCCCCTTGCCCGCCGAGGCCGGCGAGCGAGAGGTTCACCAGGGCGCGGCCCTCGCCCTCCGCATAGTAGCCGAGGCGGCCCGACGCGCGGTCGACGGGCCAGCCCGCCAGGCGCAGCCCGGAGCCTTCGACCTGCGCTTCGACGTGGATCGCGTCGGCCGGTTGCGTGAGGCGGCCCACCAGCTTCACACGGCCGTCTGCGGCCGGGAGGCCCTCGATCTGCCGGAGATCGCGCAGCCCGAGGTCGACGTCGAACTTCAGGTCGGGGTGGAGCACACCCACGCGGCCCAGGTGTCCGGAGGCCTTGACGCGAGACAAGGCGGTCCCGCTCTCGAAGGAATCGACCTCGACGTCGAGCTTGGACGAGACCTTCAGCCGGGCGCGGGTGGCAACGAGCTCCAGCGGCTGGGCCCGGTTCCAGATGCCGCCCGAGCTCGTCACCTGCAGCACTCCGTCGAACCCGACGGCGCCGTCGAGGGCGACGTCGCGCAGGATCACCTCTCCTTCCGGCGGCGGGGGCGCGTAGGTCACGGTGGCGCCCGTGACCTTCAGCGTTCGGATCAGCACCGGCTGCCGCAGCGTCGGTTCCTTTGCGGGTCCGGGGACCCGGTGGAGGTGGAGACGAGGGTTCTCCATCCAGACCGAGTGTAAGACGAGGTCGCGCCCGAGGATGAAGCCGGCGGCCAGCGAGATCCGCGCGTGAGGGATCTCGAGCCGGTAGGTGGGCCCCTCGATGACCAGGTCCCACACCTCGGCGCTCAGGCCGCCGGGCACCACGTGTATCCGCTTGATGGAGCTCTTCGGCCCCAGCGCGGCGCGCAGGCGAGCCTCGAGCGACGTGCGCAGGATCTCCTGGGGGAACCATCCCAGGGCGAGAAGGGCGAGAACGACCAGAACGACGCCCAGCAGGACAAAGACGATGGCGCGCTTGCTCAACGGGCTCTCACGACTTTCCTATCTGTATCTTGCCCGTTTTCGACGCGCCGCGGGGGTCGCGACGCAGAGCACCCGCGATGTCGAGTAATACGACTTTCCTTGAACTTTTGGAGGAATGTCGGTATATTATGTCAATGATGGATCCACTCCTCCATCTGCAGCCGGGCCACCACCCGGAAGACACGCTCGACGCCACGGCGGTCCTCGCCCACGACCACCAGCATCTGCGCCGCCTGCTGGACGAGCTGGCCGCCGCCACGGCCGAGCGCGCGTTCGATCGCAAGAAAGCCATGTTCCGCGCGCTGAAGGCGGCGCTTGACGTGCACGCCCGGCTGGAAGAGGATGTGTTCTATCCGGCGGTGATGAAGCTTCGCTCCGCCGTGGCGCGCGTGCAGGTCAAGGAGGCCCTCGAGGAGTACCAGGCCGTCGACAGCATCGTGGCCGAGATCGACCAGATGGAGCCGGACGAGGGCGAGTACGACGCCAAGATCGAAGGCTTGCGCGCGAGCATCGAGCACCACATCGGCGAGGAAGAGCGGGCCATGTTCGCCGAGGCCCGCAACCATCTCACCGACGACCGCCTGCAGGCCCTGGGCCGGCAGATGATGAGCCTGCGGAGCTCACTTCCCCCCACGACGGAGTAGCGCGAGGGCGAAGCGGTGGTCCTCGTCCGTGAACCACCGGTCCATCCTCAGCGCCGTTCCCCCGAGTCGTTCCTCGACGGACGCGCGCGTGTACTTGCAGCTGATCTCGGTGCGGATCTCGTCCCCGGCGGCGAAGCGCAGGTCGAGCCCGGCCTCCGGGATGCGCACGTGCTGCGGGCGGCGGGCGCGCAGCCGCATCTCGATCCACGCGTTCCGCTCGTCGTAGAAGGCCACGTGATCGAAGGAATCCGGCTCGAAGTCCGCGCCCAGACGGTCGTTCATCACCTGGAGGATGTTGCGGTTGAAACGCGCGGTCACCCCGGCCGCGTCGTTGTAGGCGGCCTCCAGGACCCGCTTGTCCTTGACGAGGTCGACGCCGAGCAGGAACGCGTCCCCCTCGCCCAGCAGGGCCGCCACTCGCCGGAGGAACGGGGGGACGTCGTCCGGATGGAGGTTGCCGATCGTGCCGCCGAAGAACGCCACGATGCGTCCGGCCGCGGGCCCGACGCCGTCGAAGCCCTGCGTGAAGTCGCCCACCACGCCACGTACGCGGGCCGGGGGATAGTCGCGGCCGAGCGCGCGCACCGACTGTTCCAGGTCGCGCTCGTTGATGTCGAAGAGGACGCAGCTCTCGAGCCGCTTCGTCCGGGCCATCGCGTCCAGCAGCAGCCGGATCTTGCGTCCAGATCCCGAGCCCAGCTCCACGAGCTCGCGGGCGCCGGCGCGCGCGGCGACCTCGTCCGTCACGGCCTCCAGGATCGCCTCCTCCGTGCGGGTCTGGTAGTACTCCGGCAGCCGGGTGATTTCCTGGAAGAGGCGGCTGCCGCGGTCGTCATAGAAGTACTTGGACGGCAGGGAGGGGGGCGTTCCCGCCAGGGCCGCCCGCACTTCGGCCGCCATCTCGGAGGTCCCCTGAACGTGTGTGGTGTCATTCATGCTGACTTTTCCTTGACACATGGTGCGGACAGCCTATTATCTGTCAAGAGGGTCATAACACGCGAGGAGGGTCGATGCATATCAGGGAAGTCATGACGAGGGGCGTCGAAGTGATCCGGCCGGAAGACACGCTGCAAGAGGCCGCCCGCAAGATGAAGTCCATCGACGTGGGCCCGCTTCCCGTTTGTGACGGCGAGCGTCTGGTCGGCATGATCACGGACCGGGACATCATCGTGAGAGCCACCGCCGAAGGCCGCGATCCCAAGACGACTCCGGTGAAGGAAGCCATGACACCGGGGATAGTCTACGTCTTCGAGGACCAGGACCTCGACGAGGCCGCCCAGCTCATGAAGGAACGGCAGCTGCGCCGACTGGTGGTGCTGGACCGCAACAAGAAGCTGGTCGGGATCCTGTCCCTGGGCGACATCGCCGCCGATCACCGGGACGACAAGCTCTCGGGCGAGGTGCTCGAGAAGGTGTCCGAGCCGTCGGAGCCCAACCGGCGCCCGCGGCGCGACGCCTGAAGTTCACAGGGCCATCAGGTCGCGCCCGACCACGATCTCGCCCTTGAAGTAGGGGCGCACCTCTTCCATCCACATCTCGTCCGTGATGGAAGGGTCATCCCCCGGCACGAAGTGCGACAACACGAGCTTCTTCACGCCGGCGGCGGCGGCAATGCGGCCGGCCTCGGCCGTGGGCGTGTGGCTCGCGAGCAGGTGGGCCCGCAGACGGGATGAATGCGGGTTGCCCGTGACCAGTCGATCGATCGCCGGAAGGTACAGGACCTCGTGCACGAGGATGTCGGCGCCCCTCGCCAGGCCGATCAGGTTCGGCGACGGCGCCGTATCTCCGGAGATGACGATCGACCGGTCCGGCGTGTCGAACCGATAGGCGAACGCCGGCCGGACGGGGGGATGGTCGACGAGGGCGGCCGTGACCTTGACGCGGCCGTCCTCCATCACGAGACCCCCCTTGCTGATCTCGTGGGGCTTGACGAGGCCGGCAAACGGTGGCAGGCCCTCGTCGGCGGTGCGCGTCTCGATGTCGAAGCGGTTGAGCTCGCCGACGAGGCTCGTCATGCGCGCCAGAGGCGGCGGGCCGTAGGCATCCACCGGCGGCTTGAGCCCCGCGCTCCAACCGAGGACGAGAAGATTGCCGTAATCCGCGTTGTGGTCCGAGTGGTGGTGCGTGATGAAGATCGCGCGCAGCCGCGAGACCGGCACGCCGGCCAGCACCATCTGGCGGGCCACGCCGTCGCCGCAATCGACGAGGTAGGCCCGGTCGTCGACGAGGATCACCTGCGCCGGCGCCGACCGTAGCTTCTTGGGGGAGGCGCCGCCGCCCGTCCCGAGCAGGATGAGTCGCATGAGCCCCCCTCGTTGCCCCCCCTCTCCCTGAAAGGGAGAGGGCTGGGGTGAGGGTAAGGCTTGCGCCAGTACGCCCAGACCGAAGCGCAGGAACTCGCGGCGGGCGAGGAGCATGCCGTAGTTTTCGTCGCGAAACTCACGGACGCAAGCGACGAAAACTAATGGCCCGCAGAGTCCACGCATTTTCGCGGCGCGTAGCGCCGCGCTTAGTTTCTGTCGCGGCCCGTCATGGTGTTTCGCGACAGAAACTTAGCGGTGCGCCACCTCGTCGTCGACCTGCAGCGTGCGCACCATCCGCGAGAAGAGCGGGGCCAGCGTCGAGTACTCACGCCCCGGCGCGATGAAGAGCGAGTAGATCACGTGCCCGTCCGGCAGCTGGCGGGTAAAGATCGTGACCCGCTCCTCCTCGCCGGTGACGGGAGACCGGCCGGACAGGACCTGGGACAGCGCCGGCTGGCCGTCGATCGTCTCGCGTCGGCGAGAACCGGTGGCCCGCAAGTACGAATTGGACTGCGTCACCTGGGTGATGAGGTCCCGGGTGGCCTCGTCGAGCGTCGGCGCCCGGCTCGTGTTCCGCGACTCGAAGGGGTCGTAGTGATTGACGATCACGCCGTAGACGATGCTCTGCTGGCCGTCGCCCGTGTCGACCACTCCGCCTTCGGGGACGATCGTGACCCCGTAGCCGTTGTCCGGCTCGAACGGGCGCCAGTTGTCGGGGTGCTGTATAGAGAAGAAGCCTTGGCGCTGACGGTAGGTGGCGAGGCGCGACGACGGCGTCTCGATCCGCCCCGCCTGGCCGTAGCTGCCGCCGGACCCCGTGGCGGGGTACCGATCGTCGGGGTTGCGCTGGTCGGCGGGGGTGCGCTGGCGCGAGCCCGTGTTGCGGGGCGCTTCGCCCCGTGCGACCTGCTGCATGCTCGGCGCGCGGCCCATCCCGCGCAACTGCGACTGGACCTGGGCGAAGCCGCCGACCTCCTGGCTGGTCCTCACGGCCCCGATGCGCTGCGCCTCCTGGCGTATCCGGTTCTCGCGATCGGCGGGGGCCGGGTGATCGCTGAAGAACTGCGCGAGCCGACCGGGGTCGCTCTTCTGCTGCGCGCGCAGCACCTGGAAGAAGTCCGCCATGGACCGCGGATCGTAGCCCGCACGGGCCATGATCTGGGCGCCCACGGTGTCGGCCTGGTTCTCGTCGTCCCGGCTGAACTTCAGGAAGAGCGCGTTCAGGCCCAGGCCTCCGATGACCTGGAAGATCTGGCTGGGGTTGCGGCCGCCACCGAGCAGGCCGCCGAGGATTCCGATCCCCGCCTGCGTCATGTAGGCCTTCGAGGCCTGGTGGGTCCCGTGCCGCAGCGCCACGTGGGCCATCTCGTGGGCGAGGACGCCGGCCAGCTCGGGCTCGCTCCGCGCGGCGTCGATGAGGCCGCGGTTCACGTACATGAACCCACCGGGCAGCGTGAACGCGTTGATGTCGGACGCGTTGACGACGCGGATCTGGTAGGGGAACTTAGCGCCCGGGGCGCCCGCCGCCAGCCGGCGAACGATCTCGTTGACGAAACTGTCGACGCGGCGGTCGTTGAGCATCGGGAGCTGTCGCTCGGCCTCGGTCGCGGATTGGCGGCCGATCTCGATGTCCTGCTGCTCGCTGAAGATGTTGAAGCCGGGCTTGACCTGCGTCGGCTGCGCCAGCACCGACGTGGAGACCGTGGTGAGGCACAACGCTGCCAGCAGAACGGCCCGGCGGGGGTTGCTCGTCATCGGGCACCTCGCTCTCATGTCACGGGGCGGGCACGGGCCCGCCCCGGGGACTGGCTGAGCAAGGCTTGTGCCATCCCGGGACCCGCGCGAATGGCGCGTCGATGGCGGGCGAAATACAGGTGCTGTAATTACTACACGCGGCGGGACGTCCGCGGTCGGGGACACGTCCTGGGCGGGGACGCGGGGCGACGCTTGCCGTTACACTAGTCGTTCTGGGGAAGCGATTCGGGTCTGGTGACTCGCGCGGCCTTCAAAGCCGTCCGGCTGCCGGCTGACACCGGCAGCGGTGGGTTCGATTCCCACCCGCTTCCGCCACTCCTGCGGGGCTAAGTTGTTGGCTGGTTTCTAACGGGCCTTCCGGCCGGAGGCCCGGATGGGAGTCTTCTGTGAGTCTTCGTCGCTTCCGCCGCGGAGGTACCTGTTGACGGTCGCCATCGCGACCCGTGCCCGCCGATGATCAGCGGCGGAGTCGTCCTCCACCTTCCGTGCGAGGTACGCTCGAAGCTCTCGAAGCGCGAAGCGAAAGCGGCTCTCGGCATGTTCGGTCATCGTGCCTTCCTCGATTCGAGCGCCGTCACCACGTTTCGTTCCGTGGGCAGCGTCGCGACGTAAGCGGCCGTGCGCGTGATCGCCGCGCTGATATCCTCGGCGCTCGTGATGTTGTACCGGTCGAACGTGCTGCGCGTGCGGTGGCCGCTGATCTTCATGGCGACGGTGTAGTCGGTCCCGCCGCGGATCATGTTGCGGAGCGCCGAGCGCCGCAGGTCGTATGGGAGCAGGCCGGGCGCGAGCCCCGCGGCCTTGAGGGCCGCCCGCCACTGGAGCCGGAAGTCGCGGATGGGCTGACCGGCCCGGCCCTTGCTCACGCGGTGGAAGATCAGCGAGGAGTCCAGCCGGCGTGCTACGAGACGACGGTCGACGATCTCGCGCAGCGGGCCCGTCACGGCAAGCACGCGGCCCTTCCGTGTCTTGTCGGCCTTGGGGGATAGGTTGAGCGTCCACGTTTCCCGATCGAGCATCGACCACGTGAGCTGGCGTATCTCGCCGGGCCGCATGCCCGTCCACCAGAACCAGTCTATGTAGTCCCGCACGTCCGCATCCGCGAGGGCGGCCCGGAGCGCCACGTAGTCGGCGCGGCCGAGGAAACCCTGACGGGCGTTCTGTACGGTGAGCCGCGGGATCTTCAGCGCCGTAGGGATGCGCGCGGGCTTGACGTCGGCCGCCCGCCTGAGCGCTTGGCCGAGCGCCTCACACTCGCGGTTGACGGTGGCCGGCGCCCGGCCGGCCTCGAGCCGGTCGCGCTGGTAGCGCTCGACGGCGGCGCTGTTGAGGTCCACGGCACGAACCCGACCCAAGGCACTCTTGACGGCGCGCACGTGGGATTCAACCTTGCGGGCCGACGCGGCGCCCTTGTTCTTCAGGTAGACCACCAGCTCGTCGAGCAAGTCATTCACCGTGACCTGGCGCTGTACGGGCGTTAGGTAGCTGCCCCGGGTGATCTCCTTGTGGATCCCTCGCAGCACGGCCCTCGCGTCTGTCTTGGACGTGACGTCCTTCCCGCACGGCTCGCGGTGGAACGTGCCGTCTTTGTTGTAGCCGATCCACCATCGTTTCCCGCGTTGGAAGACGAACCCGTCGCCTCTCATCTTCGGCCTCCTTTCTTCGGTCGTGCGTTTTGATTGAGCAGGCGCTTAGCACGTGGCGTAAGCGCGCCTCCCTTTCGGCCCTGCGTCGGTTCGCCAGCGGGAACCATCGGCTTAGTGAGCAAGCCCCGCTCCCGGGCCCGCTCGATCGCATTCCGCATCGTTGCCACGGACGTGCCGTTGGCGTCGGCTACCTCTGCGATGGGGCGCCGGCTTCCGCTGAGACACGCATTCACATATTGCCGCGCGAAGTCTGCGAGGACGACGTCAGGCCGCGCTCCGGCGCGGCGCTTCGATGAGCCTGCGTCCGTCGCGGGCATGAACCGTGCCACCACCGACTCTAGGTCCTCCTCGCGTTTCATCTTCGCCAGGATCGTGACGCCGACCCGTAGGTGCTCGGCAACTCGCACGCGACGCACCAGCCGCGACGTCAGGCCACCATAGGGCACTTTCGCGCCGGGTCCGAACCGCTCGCCACGCCAGCGGCCTGGTCCCGGTCGGGGGCCCGCCAGCGGAAAGATCCTCAGCTCCGCCACCACCGGCTGTCCCTGCTGAACGGCGATGCGATACGCCGCCATCCAGGCGTTGTCCAGGGGAGCCTCGACCCATCCCTCTTCAACCGACACTTCCCGGTAAACGTGCGGCTTGAGGCGGAGAGGGCGTTGAGCCCCCTCTGGTACGCCGATCTTCTGAAAGCGCGAGCGGTAGTCGGGAATCCACGAGGACTCGTAGGTGAAGACCGGGTGTTTCGTTTGGGGCATGCGGCAACTATACCCTGCGTGTCAAGGAATCTCTACTGTCTCCCCGGCCCGGTCGGTGCCACCAGCAACCTTGTGAGACAGTTTGACACGCTAAAGACTGTTGCCGCAGGATGCAACTCATATGAAGGCTCGAGATCAGTTGCTCACGTGCGCGGAGTTCGGACGCAAGCTGACTCCGCCACTCACGCCTGCGGCCGTCCGTGCGGCTGAGCGGGCGGGCCGGATCAAGGCTGCGCTACGCACAGAGAGCGGCCTGCGGCTGTTCACGCTCGCCGAGCTGGAGCGAGTCAGGGCAGAGCGCGCCGCGAAGATCGCCGGCAGCGGGCCGCAGGCGGTTTAGTCCCGATGGATCGGGAGGCGGTCCTCGGGCAGCTCGACGAGGTGATCGCTGCGGCTGGGCCCGGCGAGCGTGCCGGCCTGGTCGTAGCGCTGTCCGCGCGTCTCGCGACTCTCGGCGCCGGCCTTGTAGCCGGTGAACCTCCTCCGGCTACGACCGATCGGGGAGACGACAACCTCGACGTCAAGGAAGGGGCGCGGCGCATAGGCGTCAGCCTGCCTTACTTCTACAGGCACGAGTGGCCCTTCGCACGGCGCGAAGGAAGGAAGTGGATCGTCTCCGCTCGAGGAATCGCCAAGTACCTGGAGCGGCGACCGTGACCTTCTTCCCGGTCGACCGCGACATCTTCTCGTCGTCGATCTGGCTCACCGGCACGCCCGAGGAGCGGTGCCTCTGGTGGTGGCTACTCGGCAACAAAGACGACGACGGCGTGGTGCGCCAGCGCGAGCTGGCGATCGCGGACGGCGCGAAGCTCCCGCGGGCGACGGTGGAGGCCGCCCTGCAGAAGTTCTCGGAGCCAGACCCGGACAGCCGGACCAGGGACAATGACGGGCGCCGGATCGCCAGGACGCCTGAAGGCTTCGTCCGCATCCTGAACCACGAGCTCTACTACTCGAAGGACTACTCGACCCCTCGGTGGCGGCGGTGGAAGGAGCGCCAACGTGCCAACGCGTTGGCAAACGATCCAACACCGTTACCAACGAAGGACAAGGACAAGGACAATAACGGAAAACAGACACGTCCGGCGGCTGACGCCGCCTCGCCCGCTGGCGCGGGCCTTCGTGCTGACGTCGTCGAGGTTCACGACTACTGGCGCTCGCGCCTTCATCCCGACGCGAAGGCCCCCCGGAAGTCATCGAAGCGCTTCTGCCGCATCAAGGCCCGCCTGGATGAGGGTTTCACGGTCGAGCAGATCAAGCGGGCGATCGACGGCTGCGCCGGCAGCGAGTTCCACCGCCAGAACAAGCACACCGACATCGAGCTGATCTGTCGGGACGCGGCGAAGCTTGAGCGCTTCATCAGCCTGGCCCCAGCCAGCTCCACCGCGCCGACCGAGACGCCAGAGGAAGCCGGTCGACGTCGAACGGAGCGGGCCCTCGAGGCCGTATGGGGAGGCCGGCAGTGACCCAGTTCTTCAAGTCGAGCGAGGAGCGCGACGCCTTCCTGGAGGCCTCGTACCAATACGACCGCAAGGGCTACCGCTCCACGCTGGCCTACGTCTCCGGCGAGCAGGACGCGCTCGTCCGCGGCTTCCACGAGAGTTGGGACGCACGGGGCGGAAGGGACGGCGCACATGCAGCGCTCGTCCTTTTCGAGATCGAGCACTTCTGCGCCGCACTTGAACCGCTGGCGCATCAGATGCTCTGGCGCGCCGTGAAGGATTCCATGCAGAACGGGGTACCGAACCAGCGCCGCGCGAAGGTGCCATCGCGTCGCCGCGAGGAAGGCGCCGAGGAGTACATCCGGCGGGTAGCAGTCGCCAACGGCTGGATGGAGCCGGACGCCGAACCGGTGCGGGACATGCCAGCGGTGGAGGTCGCGAGCTGATGCCGAAAGCGGGCCGGCTGCAGCGCGACCTCGAAGGCCACGCGGGAACGCTCTGGTACGTCTCGTGTACCTGCGGTTGGAGCTGCGTCCGGCGATTCGAGGACCAGGCGCACGCCGCCGCAGACACGCACGCGGTGTTGAAGCACGCGGCGCACGCGACGATGAGGCCGACGTGCTGACGTGCGCCCGTCGCCCGGCTCGATCGCTCGCGCACGGGGCAGCAGCGCAGCGCGCGGGCCATCCGGCGCGACCCCCGGGTGCCTTAGTTTCCCCTGAGCAAAAGGCCCCGAGGGGCCCTGCCCATCGCGCCGATGGCCCAGTCGGAGGCCTCCCATGAGCGTCCGCGCCGTCCGCCTCACGGCGGCTCAGCTCGCGGCGCTGCACGACGTCGACCCGCGAACCGTTCGGCGCTGGGTGCGCGCGGGCCTTCCGGTGGCGCGCCGCGGGAAGGCCGGCCACCGCGGCCCTGCGTTCGACCCGGCCGCCGTCGACGTCTGGCTCGAGCGCAACGCGGGCCAGGAGGAGGCGCTCGTCCGGGCCTTGTGCTCGAAGCTCGACGCTCAGGCTAGGGCCGCGGCGAGCGTGCTGTCGCGGTTCGGGCTCGACTATCTGGAGCCGCTCCTCTGCGTCCGCGCATCAACCACATTGCGTGAGGCGCGCAGCCAGTTAGCGGAGCGCCAAGCCGCGATCATTGACGCCCGGGACCGCACTTTGAAGCCGGAGGAGGCCCGAGAGTACCTCAGGGCCATGTGGCGGCGAACCGCCGCCCGGCTAACCCAGTCCATGAAGGAGGAAGCATGAAGCGATTCGGTCTCGTGGCCGCGGTGCTCGCGGTCCTGGTCGTGATGGCGCCGGAGCCGTCGCTGCGCGCGCAGGCCACGCAGGTCTACAAGGGGGGCGGGGTGGTGCCGTTCACCTGTAGGATCACGGCGCAGACGACCACGAAGGAATGCCAGGCCCTCACCTTCGGCCTGAAGACCTACGTGACCGACGCCATCGTCAGCAATAACGTCGGGACGGCCCAGACGTTGAAGCTCGTCACCGGCACGGGCACCGACTGCGCGACCGGGGCGGCCGACCTTTCGCACGCGGTGCAATTCCCGGCCGCGGTCGGAAACGTAAACCTCGGCCCGTTTCACACGCCGCTGCAGCCGGCGGCGGTCGGCCTGGCGGTGTGCGTGGTACCGAGCGCGGCCACGAGCTACTCGGCCACCATCAACGGATTCGCCGCCCCGTGAGCGCCACCAAGCGTAAGAAGCCGAGCGGCGTAGCGGCAACCGCCGCGGTCGGCCAGGTGGAGGCCGGGCCGGCAACGAAACGGGGGCCCGTCATGGTGCGGGACGCGAGCGCCGTCCATCGGTGCCCCCAGTGCGGGCACAGCGCACCAATTCGACTGGACGACTTGTTCCCAGAGCGGGAGCAACCGAAAGGACAAACGCGATGACGACGACGACAGGAACCCTCGGCCACATCGACCACGACCAGGCCGAGCACGCCCGCGACCTGGTGAACGGCGCGCTGAAGCGCAGCGGATTGGCTCGGGCGGAGCTGCGCGCAGTGCTGCAGGCCGGCTTCGTGCCGGCCAGATACAACAGTAGTGAACATCCGAGCCTATGGGCGTCCGCAACCCCGCACGACCGCGCGGTGAGCACCGCGGGCCGGCTTTTGCTGCGGCTTCACCATGAGCTGCACCTTCCCCTCGAGTCGCTTCAAGGGCCGTCCGCGCTGTCGATCGCAGAAGAGCTGTTGACCTGATCGGACGGCAGACGCACTGACAATTCACACGAGGAGATGAGCATGACAGAGACCATCAAGACAGAGACCGTCGCCGAGCGCGAGAAGCGCTGGCGCGAGGAAGACCGCGAAGCCGCGCGAACACCCGACCCCGAGGTGGCCGCGGATTTCGAGCGCGAAGCCGCCGCGCAGGAAGCGGAGGACCTCGCACGAGCCGAGAGCGAGCGCCCGGCGCGCATCGAAGCTCTCCTGCAGCGCATCGCGAACGCGCTCGAACACCGATGACGTTCGGCGCCCGCACCGGATTCTGGCGCGACGACGCGCGGCCACCCGCGCGCGAGCCTCCGCGTTCGATCCCTGAGAGCCCGGAGCGCCCGCGCCTGGAGTGGGCGCAGGTCGGCCCGCGCTACCGATCGTTCGACGAGATCATGGCCGACGTCGAAAAGGGCGACCAGGAGGAGCGCAATGGATAACGGGCGCGGCGACGACGAGGACCTGGTCGTCGAGGTGCGCGTGGTGGAAGGCGGCTTGAGCAGGACGGAGTACGAGGAATACTGCGCCCTGCTCAGCCTTCCGCCGAACGAGTTGCTGTCGCCGATGGCGCGCCTCGCCGCGCTTCCCCCGTGGTTCTCGGCTGAGCTGGTGGCCACCGAGGCGGCCCGCATCCGTCTGCGCGCGTGGGCGGCGGCGGGCTCGCCTCCCGTGACCGCTGACGACGTCTGCCGGCGTTGCCAGTTCATCGGAGACGACAAAATCGAAGACGTCGTACGTCTCGCGTTGCTGGAGAAGATCGCGCCTCCCGTCGCTGGCTTCCTGCTCGATGAAATGCTCTGGGTCGGAACCGGCTGGAGCACCGGCGGCTGGTGTAGTCAAACCGCGCTCTCCCCGCGCGTCGCTGCTACGGGTCGCCTTCAGATCATCGCGATCTCCGGCCGCTCGCAAGATGCCGCAGCAGTCCACGACTACGTGACCCACGAGGCCGCGCACGCCTGGCTCGAGGCGGATGTGGTGCGGCCGATACGTCCCGAGGAAATCTACAACGCGAAGTCATCCCGGTTACTACAGGCAGCGCGCGACGCAAACAAGATGCGGACCTACATGCAAGAGCTGCAGCGGGGCGAAGCGGCCGCCGACGCTCTCGCGCGTCGATGGGGCGGGAGGCTCGATTGCACGCCCGAGAGAGACGCGGCGCACGACCGTAGGCTGGCGGAAGAGCTGCACGCGACGTATGGCAGCAAGGTCGCCGCCGCCCTCCCGCCCTCCGGGGAGAAGTGAAGGTACGCGTGATCTTCTCGACGTCGGCCGCCGCGACGACGGCGCCAACCTGGCGGGTCGCTCCTTCCCGCCGAAGTGGGATCGTCCTCGGAGTTGCCGCGTCCCGAGCTTCAGCCGACCGAGGGTTATCCATCCCCCGGAATCGGCACGCGGCATGTCGCCTCCTCCCTGGTCCTGGCCGTGGGGCCAGCCTGAAGCCGGCTGTGGAATCTTCACCACGGCCGGCACGCCGGCATAACCAATGAGCCGCGCCAGCGATCGCAGGGCGATCGCGGAGGCAGCGGACTCCATCCTCGCAGCGCTGCGGGCGGGCATGGTCTTCAACGCCCACCACGACTTGCTCCGCGAGACCGCTCTCGCGTGCCGGGAGCTGCTCTTGAGGCCGGAGGCGTTCACGGACCACCAGCTCGGCAAGCTCGTGCGTGAGGCCGCGCTCGGCCTGGAGGCGCTCGGCGGCCGCTTCGACCGAGAGACGGTGGCCGCCCGCGGGCTCGTCGGCGGCCTCATTCACTTGGCGGCCGAGGCGCTGACGGACCGCGGTTATGGCGCGGCGATAGGAAGGAGCTGACGATGGCACGAGGGGAAGTCCGCTACAAATTGTTTCTGGACGTCGGAGACTTCGAGGCGGGGGCAAAGGCGGCCGTCAGCAGTTTCGAGCGCATGACGAAAGGGTCGGCCAAGCTCAGCGGCGCCCTCGGCGGCGTTTCCACTACGCTTGCTAGGTCGGCTACCGCCTTCGGTCTCCCGATCGGGCCGTTGAAAGCGTTGGACGACGTCGCCGACGTGGCGGCGCTCGGCCTCGGCAATCTCTCGAAAGCCGCCGCAGGATTTTCGGGGGCTAGCCTCGGAGTGGCAGGCGCCGGCTTGGCCGTCGGGTCGATGCTCGGGACCCTGATTCGCAGCTTGCCAGGCGCGGCCGAAGCGTACGACGCTCTCGCCGCCTCTGCGCTCGGCTACTTCCACCTGATCGAGAAAAACACCGGGCCGGCCAGCACGAATGTGGCCGCGATGGGCGCGATCCAGGCGCAGGTACAGCAGAACGTCATCAACCTGATGAAGGGCCAGGGCAAGACGATCGACGAGATCGTCGGGCAGATCACCGGGAAGCACGTCCCCGCGATCGACAAGGTCGTGGCTGCGCTCCGCAAAGATGAAGAGGCGACCAGGAAGGCGACCGCGGCGAAGGAGAAGGCCAAGATCGCCGAGGAAGAGTGGCAGGTCGCGATGGCCAAGGTCGAGCGGGTGGCCCAGGCCGACTACCTTCAGCGTCTGGCGAAAGAGGCCGACGAGCTGGCCGAGGCGCTCAAGAAGACGAAGCAGGACGCGATCGATCTCATGCTCGCCATCGTGGACAGTACGAAGCCGGCGAACGAGGCGCTCGAGGACTTCTGGAAGAACCAGGAACAGCTCGCCTCGGATAACGCGAAGAAGATGTTGGAGCGGATCCAGGACGAGGAGAAGGCGCGGGAGGAGCACTGGGAGGAGATGGCCCAGCAGGCGGCGGGTGTTGCCAACATCCTCAGTGCGACCGGGGATCTCTTCGTCGCCCTCGGCGTGAAGGGCGACTCGATGTTCGTGAAGCTCCTCGACGGTTTCGCCGGACTCGCGGGCGCGGCTAGCGGCGTCTTCTCGGCGCTGGCTAAGGGCGACACTCTGGGCGCGATCGGCGCCGGCATCAGCGGCATCGCTGGCTTCATCGGCAGTGTCTTCGGGGACAAGGAGCAGGAGAAGGTCAACGACATGCGCGACGCCTTCTTCGAGGCAGAGGGCGGTTTCGTTGCACTCCAGAAACGGCTCCTCGACGTGACGGATCAGGACCTCGTCAAGAAGATTTTCGACGCCAAGACGGTCGACGAGTTCAACGCGGCCGTGTCAGAGGCGAGGGGACTCCTCGATCTCCAGACGCTGGCGCAGGAGAAGCTCCAGACGGCCATGGAGCGATACGGCATCACGGTCGGCGAGATGGGCGGGCTGTTCGCCCAGCAGAAGCTCGACGAGCAGGCGCTCCAGCTCTGGGGCGATTGGGAGCTGCTGAACGCAGCGATGGGCGACACGACCGTGATCCTGACGAAGATGGCCCCCTCGATGCAGGAGTACATCGACACGGCGATCCAGGCGGGCGCGACGATCCCGAACGAGATGAAGTCGATCATCGAGCAGATGATCGCGCTCGGCTTGCTCACCGACGAGAACGGCGAAGCCTTCGAGAGTCTGGAGGACGCAGGGCTGAAGTTTGGCGGCTCGCTCGAAGACAGCATGAAGGACGCCGCTGACGCCATCAAGGACCTGGTGAGGCTGCTCCGGGAGCTGTACGGATTGCCGCCGCTGAACATCCCCGTCACGGTGGGCGGTGCGCCACCCGCCGGCGTCACGGGCGGGCCTCCCCCCGGGGAGGACCCTGGTGGCCCCCCACGAATGCAGGGCGGCGGACACGTCTGGAAGTCCGGCCTAGCCTACCTCCACGCGGGGGAGGACGTGGTCCCGTACGGCGACGTGTACGGCGGGCCAGCGCCAGGAACCGGCCCGGTGCCATTCGATCCTGGTGGCAATGCCGGCCCTGGCGCGGGCGGCGTGACTGGAGGCCCTGCGGGCGGGCCGGCCGGAATGGCTGGCTTGATGCGCGCCGCACCACCCATCAGCGTCCACCTCGCGCCAGGCTCGGTCTCCGTCTCCGTGAGCGGGGGCAGCGGCAACCCCAACCAGATCGCCCGGGCCGTGCAGGTCGCGCTGCGCGACAACCTCGAAGGGCTCGGCACGGCGATTGGCCGTCGCGCGCGCGCCGAGATCAGAAGGCGCTGAGTGGGCCTCCTCTGCCTGTGACGCTACGAGGAGCTGTTCTCGGCCACGCGGACGGGCACGAGCAAACTCTCCGTGCAATTAGAGTGGGCCGAAGTGGACGCGACCGAAGTGGACGGCTGGGCATAGAGCTATGAATCTCGGCTTCCTGCCGCTCCTCCTTGAGGGCGGCGCCGTAGACGGAACGGCCACCGTTACGGGGATCGCTGTCCTGGCCGCGGTAGGCACCGTCCAGGCCACGGGCGCCGCGAACGTCGCCCAGGTCGGGATCGCAGCCTCGGCCGCCGTTGGCACCAGCGTCGCGACCGGCGCGGCCAACGTGTCGGCCGTGGGCATCTCCGCGACCGCCGCGGTCGGCCAGGTCCAGGCCAGCGGGGACGCGGTGCCCGCCGAGGGCGCGAGCGGCGGCGGCGGGTACCTGCCTGCCAGCACCGTGCGTGCGCGCGTCCGCGTCGTGGGCGTGTCGGCGCGCACCCGCGTCGGTGTCGTCAAGGCGCGCGGGGAGGCTGGCCCGCTCGTGGACTTGGTCGCGGAAGAAGAAGAGTTTGAAGAGATGGTGGTCCTCGGGCTCCTGGACGATCTCGTGGACGACGATGAGGCCGCCTGAGATGGCCGGGGATATGATGGCGGCCGTGACGATTCGCCGTCGCCGCAAGAGCGTTTGGGAGTGGCGCTGCCAGTGCGAGAGATGCGGCCGACAATGGACGACGTTGGGAGATGAGGCGCCAGAGCGCTGTCCGTCGTGCAAGGCCCGTAGGTGGGCCGTGAAGCCGCGCCACTACACGCGGAAGACAACCCGCTAGAAGCCTTCCCCCACTCTTCGCCTTCCCTTCTCTTGAATTGCCACGAAGTGGCGATAGGATCCTCCTCGCGACGCCCCGGCCTTTACAATGAAGCCACCCCCACGGGGGGTTACGCGAGGCAGATAAGGCTTCCGAGGACGCCACGGCATGGCGGCAATCCTGCCGCTCACCGTGGTCCCGGGGCGTCGCACAACCGCAGGAGGACACGATGCGGAAGCCCCCGCCCGGGAGTCTCGACTTGGCCGGCCGCCCGTGCGTGATGTGCGGCCACAAACTGAGGGCGTCTCGCAGGGGCGTCACCTGCCGATGCGGGGCACGTTTCGCCCGCTTCGCCCGCCTCGCCTACCCGGGCACTGTGAGGGCCGGCGGGCGCCCTCGCGGCGGGGTGGCGACCAATGGCTCGAGAGCGGGCCGCGCCTGAGCCCCCGGCGCTCCAGGCCGTCCTGGAGGAGCTGCGCGAGGCGGACCTGGCGGCGGTGAAGGAACGCGAGCGCGAGATCCTCCTCACATTGGACCCGAGCGCCCACGGGCCGCGGCTCTGTGAATGGCTGGAGCGGCAGCGGAAGGGCCGCGAACGGAGGCGGTGATGACGGACTGGGAATTTTGGTGGGACGTGAAGGGCACGGCGCGACGGGAGGAGCAGCTCAGGAAGGCCGCCCTCCTGCTTCCACGGCGCAAACGGCGACCCGCCGAGGGGCAGGGCCTATCACGGCCGCCCGCCAGCACGGGTCCGGTGCTTCGCCCATTCCACGATGCCGTCGTTGCGGGAGTCCAGGAAGCGCTCCAGGACCTCCTCCGGGCACAGCACGCGCCGATAAGGGCGGTGATCGTCTCTTCTCCCTCCCGCCCCGGGTGCTCGGCCGGGTGCCCGGGGCGTTCCTCCCGCCTGTGAGTCTTCTGTGAGTGAACGGCAGGACAACCGAGAGAAACGGGGCTATTCGATTCCGGCCCGAACCGCCTTAAACGCCTGAAACCTCGGCCCCGGATGACACGGAGTGGCGGAGTTGGGTGGGTTCGATTCCCACCCGCTTCCGCCACAACCTCAAGCCCCACGTCCCGACAACGAGGCGACGCGAGCGATGGATCTGCCGGCGAGGCTCACGGCTGAGGTGGAGCGCTAGCCCTCCTGGTCTTCGACCGTCTCCAGTCTGTCCCGCAGCATCCTGACTTCTCGCACGAGCGCGAGGGCCCGGCGCGCCCATACCTTCTCGAGCAATCCGCCACGTAAGCCCTCCTCCGCTTGACGCTCGATGTCAGCGAGAACCTGTTGGCTGAGGCGATCTTCGTTGGCCATGGATGAACCTCCAAGCGGCTGGCGAATAAAAAGCGAAACTAAGGACAGGGTAGCACGGGAGGTCAAGAGGCGGACGTAGACTGGCTCATGAGCGATGAACCGAAGCCGCCGCTAGCTCTCGGGTTGTCAGTCCCGCTGACCGAGGCGGTCCTCGCCAGTTTTGAGCGTCTCGCTCGCGGCGAGCCCACCGAAGACCTCGTGAAGGCGTTGGTGGCCGAGGTCCGGCGACTGCGGGCGGAAGTGGAGAGGCTGAAGGCGGAGGCGGATCGTGCTTGAGAGGCCCCGGCGTCAGCCCTTGAGGAAGGCCAGAAGGTCCGCGTTGATCTGGTCCTTCTGCGTCTGGCACATTCCGTGAGGGAAGCCCGGGTAGACCTTCAGGGTGGCGCCCTTGACGATCTTGGATGAGAGAAGGGCGGAGTCGGCGATCGGCACGATCTGGTCGTCGTCGCCGTGCAGGATCAGGGTCGGGACGTCGAATCTTTTGAGGTCTTCCGTCAGGTCCGTTTCGGAGAACGCCTTGATGCAGAAGTAGGCGGCAGGGAAACCGGCCATCATGCCTTGGAGCCAGAAGGAATCGCGCAGTCCTTGCGAGACCTTGGCGCCCGGCCGGTTGAAACCGTAGAACGGCATGCTGAGATCCTTCCAGAACGCTGACCGGTCGGCTTGGACGCCGGCGCGGATCTGGTCGAACGCCTCGATCGGCGTTCCACCGGGATTGGCGGGCGTCTTCAGCATCAAGGGCGGAATGGCGCCGATCAACACGGCCTTGGCCACACGCTTGGTTCCGTGCCGGCCGATGTAGCGGGCGACTTCGCCTCCGCCCGTGGAATGGCCGACATGGATCGCGTTCTTCAGGTCGAGCGTCGTAACGAGCTCGGCGAGGTCGTCGGCGTAGTGGTCCATGTCATTGCCGTCCCAGGGCTGGCTCGAGCGGCCGTGGCCCCGCCGATCATGGGCGATGCATCGGTATCCTTTGGAAGCCAGGAAGAACATCTGGTCTTCGAAGGCATCCGCGGAGAGCGGCCAGCCATGGCTGAAAACCACGGGCTGCCCCTTGCCCCAGTCCTTGTAGTAGATCTGAGTGCCATCTTTGGTCGTGATTGTGTCCATGGAAGGCTCTCCTTTCTCGCGGTTGGGTGAAGTCGAAGTCACCGGCTGAGCACTGGCGGCAGCTGTCGCCGCCGGCAGCGCGGCGGCGGCCACGAGGGCGGCACCCCCGATTTGGCGTCTTCAACTCGCTCAAGGATACGACCTCTGGCAGGCGACGCGCACCGACCGCCGCAGGTATCGACCCCACCATGCTCGACGGCGGCGGCGTCTCTGGTTCGTGGTTGCCGTATTGGCAGCGCATCTGCTGGCTGACCCACGGGAGGCTCATGCCCAGGTTGGTCTTCCATCCCAATACGATTCCGACAGCCTGCAGAAACGACTCGAAAAGCGTGGGATCCGGTTGGGTATCCGCTATGACGGGGAGATCTTCTCGGATGTGTCCGGTGGACGGCGGCGAGGAGGCACCTATCTCGGCAATGTGAATCTGCAGCTCACCCTCGACGCTCAACGCCTGATCGGTCGGCCGGCCTGTTCCTCAACAGGCCGTTCGGCGTCGGGCCTGAATTTTCGCAGAGCGGCCAGGAAGGGCCATCGATTTTTCCGAATACTTCCGTCGGCGCCCGCCTCGAGGTCAAACCCGTCGAGGGAATCACGCGCGCGTCAATTCCGCATCGGCAGGGGTTGTCGCGGGCTCTACACGGGGAAGGTCGTTCTGGGCGCCTGGTATTACTCGGCAACGTTCGACGACCTGGATGACATGGGCACGGATGGCCACCCGGTTCGGCACCGGGGCAGCGGAGGTGTCTATCTGCTCGCCGATCAGGCGGTGTATCAGGATGCCAACCATCCCGGGCTCTCAGTTCATCGAGGCGAAGCGCGATCAGGGAATGCGCGAGGAACGTTCCGAGGTCACCCTGGAGCTGACGTATCTGGCGCAATTCGGCTCGCACCTGGCGGTGCAGCCTGACCTTCAACTCGTGATGAATCCAAACACAGACCGGAGGCTCAAGAATGCGGTGGCGTTCATCCTTCGGTTCGAGCTTTCATTCTGACGACGGGCGTGGCCCCCCTGACCTGAGCAGAGGGGCTGAACCATGAGGCATTGAAACAACCCCCTCCTCGATTTGGTAGTTGGGTACTGATCTATGGAGCCGCCGTGTCAAGGCACTCGGCGACAAGCCGCGCCAGGGTCCTGTCTCTCTTGAGCTTGTCTGTCCAGCGCACGCAGAGATCCTGACTGCCGTACCGGCCGGCGACGTCCTTGAGCCAAGCCCCCAGTTCCGGCTCACCGACGAACCGCCGGACTTCGACCATCCGGGGGTCTGCTCCCGTCGTCCAAAGCAGTGCCGTGAAGGCCCTGCTCTCCTCGGGGTGAATCATCAGCTCAAAGCCCATAGACAAATCATTCGGGCCGTGGAGGGTTGGCCTTTGGAGGGAGGGACGCTGACGGATCGGGGGGGACGCCGGTGCCAATGCAACAAGCGCGACCCGCACCGGTACGATAGCACCTTCGGCCGCCAAGCGCCAGGCGGTTGGCGCTACAAGCGCTACAACTGCTTCAAGAAGGCGAGCAGCGCCTCTCGGTCCGCCGGGGGGAGAGTCGCAAAGCGGTCCCGGGAGCCCACGGCCTCTCCGCCGTGCAGCCGGATCGCCTCTTCGATCGACGCGGCGCGACCGTCGTGCAGGAACTTCTCGGAGAAGCGGAGCCCCATCAGCGGCTCGGTCCGGAACTCGGAGGGGCTGGCCAGTCCGAGACAGATGTCCGCCAGCCCGGGTCCCATGTCGTGGAGCAGCAGGTCGGTGTAGGCCGCGAACTCGCGGTGGGCCAGGGCCTTGACGTCGCTGTCCCCTGTCCTGAGCCGTGGCAGGTGGCAGGCGGCACAGCCGATCTTGTCGAGCAGCTCCGGCCCGCGCCGGGCGGCGCCCTTCAGCTTGGGTGGTGAGGGCGGCGCCAGGAAGCGCACGAAGGCGTTGACGAGCGCCACGCTCTGCGCGTCCAGCTCCGGCTCCGGCACCGGGTCCACGCCGGGCGGGATCGGCTGGCCGGCCACGGTCTCCTCGTCCGGGACCGCCGGCACCGTCACGCCCATCTCGACCGGGAAAGCCCCGTCGTTGAATTCCGCCAGCGTGGGCACCAAGGCCTTGCGCCCGAAACGGCCGAGCCGGCCGTCGAAGAAGCGGTTGGGCCGGCCGGAGATCCCGTCGTGGTTGCGGTCGTCGGGGTCGGCGTAGGCCAGGATCTCAGAGTCGGGCACGGCGTCGAGCAGGCCGAAGCCGAGGATGTCCGGCGACGAGCGCCGACCCTGGGCCGTGGCCTTTGCGGGGATGGGCTCCTTGTCTATCCCGAGGGCATTCTTCAGCGCCGGCGTGACGTCCTGCTGATAGACGAATCCCCCCAGGTCCGCGAGGGGGTCGCAGAAGCCGTCGGGGAAGAGCGCGGTGGCGTGAACCTCCACCTCGTCGCCGACGCCGCCGGGGACCGGATCCTCGTGGCACTCCCCGCAGGCCTCGGCGTTGAAAAGAGGGCCGAGTCCGGTCTCGGGCTCGAAAACGCGGTTGAAGATGGCCTTGCCCCGGTCGAATTGGTCTCGCTGGGCCGCGTCGAGGCCGGCGAGCGGTTCGCCTGGTGCCGGCGGCTTCGCGCACGCCGCCGCGAGCAGGAGCGGTCCGATGGCGAGTGACAGCGGCGGGCGTCTCATCGAGCGCCTTCCGGGGCGGGTCGCGGGAGGAGCTCGATCGTCCTCACGACATTTCCTTCCGGCGCCTTCGCGTACTCGACACGGACGAGGTCGCCCGGTTTGAGCTGGGCCATCCCCGCGCCGGCGGCGGCCTTCACCGTGGGGGCCTCCTTCCAGGAGATCTTCACGACGCGCAGGGCGTGGCCGACGCCGGTCACGACCTCCAGCGTCCGGGCTTGGGCGTCGACGGACCGCACGGTGGCCGTGAGCGTGGCCGGCGGGACCGGTGCGGGCGTCGCCGCCGCGGAGGGCGGAGCGGCGCTCGCGGCACCGCCCGAGAGGAACACAGCGAAAGAGAGGGTCAAGAGGGGCGCCCCGCGCCCGATGCAGCGTGCCATCCGGAACCTCCTCGAAGGCGGCCCTGGCGCGCCGCCGACGACTCGAGGAGCCATCTCGGCCTGAGGCGACACGAGCAGGCTACCGCGCGCCCCCCGAGGCGTCAAGGATTCCGCGCTGAGTCACGCCCGCGGGGTCAACGGCACTTGAACTGGGTCACGTCGCGACGCAGCTGCCGGTCGTTGTCGTGGTGCTCGATCTTCTCGAGCACCTCGCGCGTGACGCGGAGGTGGAAGTCGCGGATCTGGCCCAGCGCCTGATGGCTCTGCGCCGGAATCCGGGCCAGGTAGCCTTCGCCAAGCGGCTTCGTTCTCCAGTTGTTGCCCGGGAAGGCGGCGCCCCCCTGGAACAGCGACGGTTGCCCGTTGACGATCGGCGTGTACTCGACGCCGAACTCCTCGGCCGCCTGCACGTAGCCCGCGATGAACTGCGCGTCCGGCACGTCGGACTGCAGGGACAGGTAGGCGCGGCCGTATTGCGTGTAGCCGCTGGTATCCGTTTCGAAGATTTCGGGGTCGATCCGGCCGACGGTTTCGAACAGAGCCGCCGACCGCTCGATCGACGGGGGCGCGTCGAAGTTCAGGACCACGTAGTTCGCGGGAAAGTCGAAGCTCCCCGTGTTGTCGGCGTCGAGCAGGAACGCGCTGCCTTGTGACAGGACGTAACCCAGGCTGTCGGTCAGCACCTTGATGTCGCCGTTGCTCGCGGCGTTGGGGCCGCTGTCGATCACCGTGTAGACGTAGGCGGGGTTGGTCCGTCCCGCAAACCCTCCCCCCGCGACCTCGAAGTGGGTATTCAGGTCGTTGATCGTGCTGATGGCGTGGGTGGAGGAGAGCGCGTGGATGACCTGGTCCACGATGCCGCATTGAAGAAGTCGCTCGGCAAAGGCCTCACGCACGTCGAGGCCCTGGTCCCTGAGGGGCCGGGTGTTGATCACCGCCGGGTTGGCGATCGGCTCGACCGACCCGTAGGTATTGGCCAGCGCGGTGCTGACGAGCGAGAACGAGAGAACGGTGGTCTTGAGAATGGTCGCAACTTTCATGGCCTTGCCCTCCTTCGAATCCGACCCCTCGACGTCCGCGGGAATGATCGGGGCGATAATCTACACGGTCTGTCCCGGAAAGGGTAGGTCTCCCGTGGTAAGTCGGGCGTAGAATCGCCGCCGATGGCGGACGGCGCGCAGTCCACGCTGGCGGGCCTCGACGAGGAGCTGCGGCTCCTGCGCGCCTCGGTGCGCGAGTTCACGGCGCGTGAGGTTGCGCCCCGCATGGACGAGTGGGAGCGGGCGGGGGAGCTCCCGCGGGCCCTGCACGAGAAGGCCGGAGCCGCGGGGCTGCTCGGGGTCGGCTTTCCCGAGGAGGTGGGCGGCAGCGGCGGCACTGTGCTCCACACGATGGTCGTGGTCGAGGAGATCATCCAGGGGGGCGGGTCGTCCGGCTTTTGTGCGGCCCTCTTCACCCACGGTATTGCGGTGCCGCACATCCTGGCCGCGGGCGACCCGGGTCAGATCGAGCGCTTCGTGCGCCCCGTCCTTGCTGGCCGCAAGATCGCCGCCCTGGCGGTGACGGAGCCGGACGCCGGCTCGGACGTCGCCCGCATCAGGACCCGGGCCACGCGCGACGGCGACCACTACCTGGTGAACGGTGCGAAGACCTACATTACTTCCGGGGGACGGGCCGATTTCGTCACGACTGCCGTGCGCACCGGGGGTGAAGGCCACCGGGGCCTCTCGCTGCTGGTGATCGAGAAGGGGACCCCTGGCTTCACGGTGGGGAAGCGGCTCGAAAAGATCGGCTGGTGGTGCTCCGACACTGCGGAGCTGGCCTTTGCCGATGCCCGGGTGCCGGCCGCGAACCTCGTAGGGGCCGAGGGGACCGGGTTCCAGCAGATGATGCAGAACTTCGTCTCGGAGCGCCTGTGCCTGGCCGTCGAGGCCTACGCGACCGCTCAGCGCTGCCTGGACCTCGCCATCCGCTGGGCCCGCGCACGCCACGCCTTCGGCACCCGCCTCGCCGACAAGCCGGTGATCCGCCACAAGCTCGCAGAGATGGCTCGTCAGACCGACGTGGCCCGCGAATACGTGCGCGCGGTGGCGCGCCGCTTCGTCGCCGGCGAAGAGGTGGGCCGCGAGGCGGCCATGGCCAAGAACACGGCGGTCTATGCCTGCCAGTCGGTCGTGCATGAGGCGGTGCAGATCCACGGTGGGATGGGCGTGATGCGCGAGAGTGAGGTGGAGCGGCATTACCGTGACGCACGCATTCTTGGCATCGGCGGGGGGACGAGCGAGATCATGAACGAGGTGATCGCCGAGCGGCTGGGGCTCCAGTAGTGCACCCCCGCCGCGCGTTCCTGAAGGCCGTGGCCGGAGTGGCGACCGCCGCTTCGCAGCGCCGAGTGCTCGGCGCGAACGACCGCGTGCGCGTCGGCGTCATCGGCGTCGGCCTCATCGGCAAGCGCCACCTGCTCGACTTCCTGGCCGAGCCGGACTGCGAAGTGGCCGGGATCTGCGAGGTCTACTCGCCCCGCCTCGAGGAGGGCCTGGCCACGGCCGGAACGAGGGCGTCCGGCTATCGCGATTTCCGCCAGCTGCTGGACCGGCCGGACGTCGATGCCGTGGTCGTCTCCACGCCCGACCACTGGCACGCGCCCATGACGATCCTCGCCTGCGCCGCGGGCAAGGACGTCTACGTGGAAAAGCCCCTCACGCACGTCGTGCGCGAGGGGCGGTGGATGGTCCAGGCGGCGAGGCACTACCGCCGCGTGGTCCAGGTCGGGACGCAGCAGCGCTCCGGCGCTCACTACAAGAGGTGCGTCGACCTCATCCGCAGCGGGCACATCGGCGACGTGCGCAGCGTCCGGCTCGCCGCTCGCCGGAACATCATGCCGGGCTTCACCCAGCCGGTGGGCGAGCAGCCGCTCTCGCCGGAGGACTGGGACATGTGGCTCGGCCCTGCGCCCTACGTGCCGTTCGAGCCCACCCGTGGCATCTACCATTTCCGCTGGTTCTGGGACTACTCGGGCGGCCAGACCACGAACCTCCTGGCCCACGACATCGACGTCGTCCAATGGGCGACCGGGGAGGTGCCCCGCGCGGTCGCGGCCATGGGCGGGCGCTACGCGTTGCGGGGCATCGGCGAGACCCCGGACGTGTTCGAGGCGCTCTTCGAGTACCCGTCGTTCGTCGCGACCTGGTCGAACTCCGAGGTCTCGGCGACTCGTGGACCCGGCCTGGCGTTCTGCGGCACCCGGGGCATGCTGACCATCAATCGCGCGGGGCTCGAGGTCGTGCCCGACCCCGACGTCGCGCCCGACGCGCAGATCCCCCGGTTCTCCGAGACGGCCCGCCCGGCCAGCGAGCGGCCGCCGGGCCTGCGCACACAGGCCATCACGGACGCCGGCTATGAGCAGATCCGCGATCAGTTCAAGCCCCACGTCCGCAACTTCCTGGACTGCGTCAAGTCGCGCCAGCTCCCGGCCGCCGACGTCGAGGGAGGACACCGCAGCGTGACCTCGTGCCACCTGGCCAACATCGCCCTGAAGCTCGGGCGGACGGTCCGCTGGGATCCGGACAAGGAGGAGGTCCTCGGGGACGCGGAAGCCAACGCGCTCCTGGCCAAGCCGTACCGCGCTCCGTGGGATCGGGAGGTGCGCGCGGCGCTGCCGCCCGACGCGACCGGGGGGGGCGGCTGAGGGTGCCGGCTTCGCGCGGCCGTTTCGGGATCGCCTACACGTCGTTCGTGATCCGGATGCTGCACGGCCGCGACGTGCTCCGGGGCGGCACGGCGGCCGGCCTGCCCGCCGAGGCGTTCGTCGAGCTGGTCCATTCCTTCGGTGGCTCCGGATGCCAGATGGACCTCGCGCAGCTCGCCTCGACGGATGCGCCGCAGGTGAAGTGCGTGCGGGAGGCGTTGGAGCGCCGCGGCCTGTTCGTGGAGCTGTCGGTGCCCGCCCGGTCGCTGGAAGACCCGGAAGCCTTCGCCCGGGCGGCGTCGGCGGCGCGGGGGCTCGGCACCCGCCGGCTGCGCGTCGCGCTCCTGTCCGGCCGGCGCTACGAGGACTTCCACCGGATGGAGGACTGGCGGAGCTTCGTCGAGAGGTGGCGACGAGCGCTGCCCCGGGCAGCGAGCTGGCTCGAGAAGGAAGACCTGCAGGCCGGCATCGAGAACCACAAGGACTACCTGGGGACGGAGCTCGCCGAGCTTCTGCGCAGCGTGGGCAGCGCGCATCTGGGGGCCTGCGTCGATTTCGGCAACAACCTCGCGCTGCTCGAGGACCCGGTGGCCACGGTCGAGGCGCTCGCACCGTACGCCGTGACCACGCATCTCAAGGACATGGCGGTTCGCCCGTGCGAAGGCGGCTTCGAGCTGTCGGAGGTCCCCCTCGGCCAGGGCATCCTGCCGCTCGCCCGGCTCGTCGATACGTTGAGGATGGCGAGGCCGGACGTGGACTTCTGCCTGGAGATGATCACCCGCGACCCGTTGACGGTGCCGTGCCTCGCGGATGGCTACTGGGTCACGCACGAGCGGCGCGACCGGGTGCGCGAAGAGACTTGCCGGGTGGCGGTGCTGGCGAAAGCCTCCACGGAGCCGCTGCCGCGGATCACCGGGCTCACGCCCGAGCAGATGCTCGCCGCCGAAGACGACAACGTGCGGGCGTGCGTGGCGTACGCGAAGGGGACCCTGGGACTATGACCGTGCTCGATCGCTTCGACCTGAAGGGCCGACGCGCTCTCGTCACCGGCGGCGCGCGGGGGCTCGGGCGCACCATGGCCCAGGCCCTGGCCGAAGCCGGCGCCGAGGTCGCGGTGGCCAGCCGGACGCTGGAGGATTGTCGAGCGGCCGCCGACGAGATCGCGCGCACGACGGGCAGGCGCAGCGCCGCTTTCGCCGTCGACCTGACCCGATCCGAGGAGCTGGCGCGGTTCATCGGCGACGTCGCGAGCGGCTTCGGGGCCGTCGACATCCTCGTCAACAACGCCGGCATCAACATCCGCGGGGCGGCGGAGGAGCTCGACGAGGCCGCCTGGGACGCGGTCGTCGACACCAACCTGAAGGCGCCGTTCCTGCTCGCTAGGGCCCTGGGGCCGGGCATGTGCGCGCGCGGGTGGGGCCGCGTCATCAATCTCGGCTCCATCCTGTCGGTGGTGGCGATTGCCGGCCGTGGTCCCTACGCCTCGTCGAAGGCCGGCCTGCTCGGGCTCACGCGCGTGCTCGCCCTGGAATGGGCGGGACGCGGTGTCACAGTCAACGCGATCTGCCCAGGGCCGTTCGCGACCGACATGAACAAGCCGCTCCTGAACGATCCGGTCCGCTACAAGGCCTTCATCGAGAAGATACCCATGGGCCGCTGGGGCGAGCTCGAGGACATCGCGGGCGCCGCGGTGTTCCTCGCCTCCGACGCGTCGTCGTTCGTCACGGGCACCGCGCTGTTCGTGGACGGAGGTTGGACCGCTCAATAGTGTGGTAGCATGCCTCCCTGCGGCGGTGTTTCGGCCGCAGAAGCCTCACTCCGATCGCCGGGCAGACGACACTCCCCAAGCCCCGGCGCAGCGGCAAGAAGAAGCGAACAAGAAAGCGGAAGTCGCCAACTAATGAAGAAGATCGCACTCGTAACGCTGGTCGGCGCCATTTTCATCGCCAGCGCCGTCGCGGCGCGGGCGGACGTCAAGGACTCCTGGATCACGACGACGGCAAAGATCGCGCTCCTGACGACGGATGGCTTCAGCGTCAATGGCCCCACGGTCGACACGAGCCACGGCAACGTCACGATCAACGGAACGGTCGGGACCACCGCAGACCGGACCAAGGCCGAGCAGACGGTCCGCAAGGTGGACGGCGTGAAGAAGGTCACGAACCTGCTGAAGGTAGTGCCCGTCACCATGAAGGACGCCGCCGTGGCCAGCACGGACTCGGACATCAAGGGTCGCGTGGAAGCGTCGCTCAAGACCGACACCAAGATGGACGGCGTCCAGGTCGCCTCGGTCAACAAGGGCTTGGTGCTTCTGTCGGGCAAGGCCGCGAACCTCAACGAGACGCTGCGCGCCATCGAGAACGCCTATTCCGTCAACGGCGTTCATCGGGTCGCCAGCGAGATCCAGATCAACGAGAACTAGGGTAATCATCCTACCGGGCACCTCGCGTGAGCGGGGTGCCCCAGCGTCCCCGCGTAGGCTGGCTCCCCGCCGACTACAATACGAGTCAGCATGAAGCTCCTCTGGTCGTACCTCCGCCGCTACCGCGGGCTGTTGGCCCTCGCCCTGCTCCTGGCGACCATCAACCAGGTCTTCTCGCTGCTCGATCCGCTCATCTTCCGCTACGTCATCGACCGCTACGCCATGCGCTTCCGCCAGTACACGACGGGGGAGTTCCTCTCCGGCGTGACCCTGCTCCTCGGGGCGGCGGTGGGGGTGGCCTTCGTCTCCCGCGTGGCCAAGAACTTCCAGGACTACTTCATCAACGTGATCACGCAGCGCCTGGGGGCGGAGATCTACTCCGACGGCATCCGCCACTCGCTGGAGCTGCCCTACGCGGTGTTCGAGGACCAGCGCAGCGGCGAGACGCTCGGGAAGCTGCAGAAGGTCCGCACCGACGTCGAGAAGCTCATCTCGACCGCCGTCAACACCGTCTTCACCACCCTGGTGGGCATCGCCTTCGTGACCGTCTACGCGTTCACCGTCCACTGGATCATCGCTCCCGTGTACTTCCTGACCGTGCCGCTGCTGGGATGGCTCAGCTCCACCCTGTCCCGCCGCATCAAGACGGTGCAGAAGGTCATCGTCGCCGAGACCACCGCCCTGGCGGGCGCCACCACGGAATCGCTGCGAAACATCGAGCTGGTGAAGAGCATGGGCCTCGCCCAGCAGGAGGTGGGCCGCCTCAACCGTACGACCCAGCGGATCCTGGGCCTGGAGCTGAAGAAGGTGCGCTACCTGCGCAGCCTCAGCTTCATCCAGGGGACGGCGGTCAACGCGCTGCGCACGACGATCCTGTTCCTGCTGCTGTACCTGATCTACGCGCAGCAGATCACGGTGGGTCAGTTCTTCTCGCTGTGGATCTACTCGTTCTTCATCTTCGGCCCGCTGCAGGAGATGGGGACGGTGATCAACCTCTACCGGGAGACGGAGGTGTCGCTCCAGAACTTCCGCCAGATCCTGGACACGCCGAAGGAGCCGCGGCCGGAGCGGCCGGTGCCCTTGCCTTCCCTGGAGGAGCTGGCCTTCGAGAACGTGACCTTCACCCATCAGACGGCGGCGCAGCCCGCGGTGCGGGACATCTCCTTCCGCATCGAACGGGGGCAGACGTTGGCCTTCGTCGGTCCTTCCGGGGCGGGCAAGACGACCCTCGTGAAGCTGCTCGTCGGCCTCTACCGGCCGCAGGCGGGGCGCATCCTCTACAACGGGGTGGACAGCCGCGAGGCGGACATGGAGGCGCTGCGCGAACGCATCGGCTTCGTCACGCAGGAGACGCAGCTGTTCTCCGGCACCATCCGCGAGAACCTGCTCTTCGTGCGGCCGCAGGCCACCGACGCCGAGTGCCTGGAGGCGCTGCGGCGAGCCGCCTGCCAGAGCCTGCTGGCTCGCGCCGAGAAGGGGCTCGACACCGTCATCGGCG